>ERZ1292629.262-Hain-H43-01um-R1-262-length-56567-cov-6_pt1 | contig 56567 bp, 62 predicted proteins | sample MGYA00564399_ERZ1292629 | MGnify/ENA primary metagenome ERZ1292629 (study PRJEB36523, sample SAMEA6512636) | groundwater metagenome | collected 2019-01-08 | study: AquaDiva: Metagenomics assemblies of 32 groundwater samples
TTTTCTCATCGCGTTTTCTCCGCAAATTTCCTCTGAAATCCAATAATTTGCTGACCTTTTGATGCTGCAGGAAAAAAATCATGTGCATTATTTGCTACATCTTTTTCAAAGGCAACAGCCGGTTTTAAAAAAGTTTTTTTAGTAGTGGCGATAACCCAAGGATTAAAAATGGAAATGATTAGACGGGGAATAGAAGAGAAAAGGATAAGAGTTTTTTCAGATGGAGTAGACCTTGGAAAATTTTCAATTAACAATTTTCAATTTTCAAACGAAAAAGGAGAAAATATTAGAAAAAAGTTGGGAATTAAAGAGGGGGAGAAAGTAGTGATGTACGTAGGGAGTTTAAAGAAGTGGAAAGGAGTGGAAACTCTCATAGAGAGTTTCCACGAGTTGAAAGTAAAAAGTTTAAAGTTAAAAGTAAAACTGGTGATTGTGGGGAAGGGGCCGGAAGAGGAAAGTTTAAGGTTAAAAGTTAAAAAGTTAAGATTAGAGAGCAAAGTTATTTTTGCTGGGTTTGCGGATAGAAAGAATGTTCCTGTATATATGGCGGCGGCGGACGCGCTGGTTTTGCCAAACTCGGGGCAGGAGGATATATCACGGCTTTACACCTCACCATTAAAAATGTTTGAATATATGGCGGCAGGGAGGCCGATAGTGGCCACTGATTTGCCGAGTATCAGAGAGGTTTTGAGTGAAAAAACAGCTTTTTTGTTTAAAGTGGACGATAAGGCGGATTTGGCAGAAAAAATAAAAATAGCATTAGAAGATGAAGAAGGAGCCAGACGAAGGTCGAGAGTGGCTTTGAAAGAGGTAAGAGATTATAGTTGGGAAAAAAGGGCGAGAAAAATAAGTGATAAAATGAAAAACGGAGGAAATGTTTAAAAAAATAACCAGAGGTAAATTGCGCGAGTTTTTGGCTACTAAAAAAAATTGGGATACTTTAGAGATATTAGATATTGGTGGGGAGAGGGATTTTTATAAAGAATACTTTCCTAACTCCCATAAAATAACCTTAAACATAGACCCTAAAAGAAAGCCAGATGTGGTCGGGGACGCGCACGATTTGTCACAATTTAAAGAAAATCAATTTGATTTAGTGCTAATGATTGCGGTAATGGAACATTTAAAAGACCCTGAAAAAGTAGTTCGGGAAGTGAAAAGAGTTTTGAAACCGGGAGGAAAGTTTATTTTTACTACAGTTTTTATTTTTCCCATTCATGACGCACCAGGTGATTACTGGCGTTTCACCTACTTCGGCTTAAAGGAATTACTGGAACGGAACGGATTTATAGCCGATATAAAGCCGGATTTTAATTCTTTTTCCACCATCGGCGTTCTGTTTCAGAGAATTGCTTTTCAGACCGACTTTATCTTTCTTAATAAACCGATAAAAATGGGACTTTTCTTGCTGGCGGAGATATTTCGGCGGTTGGACGGCTTAATAGAAAGGCAATACGGCGACATTAAAAAATCAAAACCAAGTGTGGAGATTATGAGTAGCGGGTATAATGTGGTGGCTTACCTTGAGACGGACAGGTAAGTAAGTAAAAAGGCGGAGGGAGGAATTTAGATTTTATATTATGAGGGTTTTGTTTATAACAAAAAGTTTAGAACCAACTTCTGGTTGGGGAAGAATGTCTTCGGCTTTAATCAAGGGGGTAAAAGAGAAAGATTTGGAGGTTGGAGTTGTTAGCGAAGACGACAGGCTTTTACCTTTGTCTATAGGGGGTCTTTTAGTTAATATTTTCAGGATAAGAAAAAAGGCAAGAGATTATGATATTATACATGCCTTGGAAGGATGGCCTTTTGGTGTTTACGGTTATTTGGCTGTTTGGGGGACAAGGAAGAAATTATTTATAAACGGTATAGGGACTTATAGCGTTGTTCCTTTTAATAATTTTATTAAAGGATGGATTTTGGGCAAGACATATAAGAGAGCCGAAAAAGTTTTTTGTATTAGCCGATATACAGAGAAAAGAATTTTAGAGAAGATAAGTTTAAAAAATACAGAGGTTATTTATCTGGGAGTTGATAAACTAAGAGATGATAGAACGGGTGAAAACGGAGAAATTGAACAGAGAGATAATTTTCCCATACTTTTAACAGTAGGAGCAGTTAAAGACAGGAAGGGACAATTTTATGTTTTGAAGGCGGTTAATTTTTTGAAAAAAATATATCCTAAGATTAAGTATTATGTAGTAGGGTCTTGGGATGATAATCAATACGTGGAGAGGATGAGAGAATATACTAGAGAGAACGGATTAGAGAGTAATCTGGAATTAGTAGGAAAAGTGGAGAAGGATGAGGACTTAGTATATTTTTATAAAAACTGCGATGTTTTTTTATTGTGCTCTATTAGTACAGAAGATTATTTTGAAGGATTTGGGTTGGTTTTAATAGAGGCAGCTTCTTTTGGTAAGCCAGTAATAGCTGGGGTGGGAAGTGGAACAGAAGAAGCAATTAAAGATGGTTGTAATGGTTATTTAGTCAAACAGAAAGATAGTAAGGATATATACAATAAAGTAATTAATATAATAGAGGGGAAGAGGGAATCATTGTCTTTTTGTTCTAAGGCGTGGGCGGCGGAGTTTTCTTGGGAGAGGACGGTGGCTAGTTATGTTAAGTTTTACAAGGAGTAGAGAGATATGAGAATTTTATATTTAAATGATGATTGGCCGCCCGCGGCGATGGGAGGAGCGGCGATAGTGGCGTTTAATTTGGCGCGAGAAGTGGCGAGGAGAGGACATGAGGTTGGGGTTATAACGACAGTGAGAAATAGGAATGAAGAGCGAATCCTTGAAGAGGAAAAAATGAAAGTGTATAGGATTTGCACGGCTTATAACTGGAGATGGAGAGCTTGGCGGTCACTTTATAATCCGCAGACGGTTGGAAAAGTAAGAAAGATAATTAGGGAGTTTAAGCCAGAAGTGGTACATGCGCATAATGTTCATTTATATTTGTCCTATTATTGTTTAAAGATAGCCAAGAAAAGTGGAGCGAAAGTATATCTCACGGCGCACGATGTGATGAGTTTTAGTTATGAAAAACTCAAGACAAAAAAATTTTTAGAAGAAGGGGATTGTAAATTAAACTGGTTTGACAGATTAAAGCAGGCGAGGAAGAGATTTAATCCTTTTAGGGAAATAATAATAAGACATTATTTAGGTTACGTGGATAAAATTATAGCGGTGAGTAGGGCATTAAAGGAGGCGTTGAAGCAGAACGGCATAGGCAACGTTAAGGTAATTTATAATGGAATTGATGTAAGGGAGTGGGAGACAGAAGAAGAGGAGGTAAATAGATTAAAGAGGGTAAATAATTTAGAAGGGAAGAGAATAGTTTTGTTTGGAGGGAGATTAAGCGAGGCTAAAGGGGGGGGGAATATCATTTTAGCTATGGATAAAGTTATAAAAAAAATACCAAAGGCCGTATTGGTAGTTTTAGGTGAAAGGAACCAGTATGCTTTAGAAATGGATGCTTTAATAAAAAATATGAATATAGGAGACAATATTATTTTTACGGGGTGGCTAAGCGGATCTAGTTTGAAAGCGATTTATTATATTAGTGATATCGTTTGTACTCCGTCTTTATACTTAGATCCATTCCCAACTGTAAATTTAGAAGCGATGGCTTGCGCGAGGCCGGTTGTAGGGACTTGTTTTGGGGGGACGAAGGAATTGGTAGAAAATGGGAAAAGCGGTTATATAGTTGACCCGCGCGATATTAATAATATGGCAGATAAAATAGTTAATTTACTAGAAGACAGAAAGAAGGCAGAAAGTTTTGGTTTTTATGGCAGAGAAAGAGTAAAGAAACGTTTTAACTTGAATAATAATCTGGATTTTATGTTGAATATATTTTTAAAATGAGAATTTTATATTTAACTGATGTATTTTCTAATAAGGTAGCCGGAGGAGAAAGTAAGATAGCTTGGGAATATGTTAATTCTTTATCTAGACAAGGAGTGAATGTGTGGGTGATGGCGTCTTATGTTGATTATGATAAAGAAAAATTAGATAAGAGAGTTAAGGTAGTTAGAGCTCCATTTGGTTTTAGGGAGCCTAATTTTTCGGTTAGCAATATGTTTAAGTGTTTTATTTTTTCTTTACCTATAGTCTATTTTAAAAACATAGATTTGATTCATGTCGGTCCTAATAGCAGGATATTTCCATATACTAAGTTTAAGGTAAGGCCACTAGTCATGGAATCTTTTTCGGATCTAGATTATGGGAATGAAAAATTAAGAGATGATTTAATGTACGACAGGGGGAAAAAAGAAGAAGAGTTAGGATATGAAGTAAAAAGAGGATTAATAGAAAAAATTTGGAGGAAATTGGCTCACTGGTTTTTTATTTTATTTGGTATATATAAACCTTGGTCAGAAAAAGCAGATGCTTATTTTTGTCACTCAAAAGATTTGATTGATTTTTTGAGAAAAAGTGGAGTAAAAAGTAAAATATTTTATCATCCTAACGGCATAAGAAAGGATTTTTTTAAGGAGAAGTTATACGATATAAAGAGTAATAAAGTTAAATTTTTATTTGTCGGCCATGTTTCTAAAAGGAAAGGGGTGGGATATCTAATCAGGGCTTTTAATAGATTGAGCAGGAAATATAACAATCTGGAATTGAATTTACTTGGAGGGGGGGCTCCATCTACAATTGAAATAATGAAGAAAGAAGTGTCGGTGAGCGGTAATAATATAGTTAATTTTATAGGAGGGGTTCTGCCGGAAAAGATAAATAAATTTTATATGGAAAATGATGTTTTTGTGTTGCCTTCTTTAAGTGAAACTTTTGGGATGGTTAATATAGAAGCAATGGCATCGGGTAAGCCGGTTATAAGTACAAGAGTAGGGGGGATTGTGGATTATTTGGAAGATGGTAAATTTGGATATCTGGTTAATCCGGCTGATGAAGATGATTTATATAATAAAATGGAAATTTTTATTAAAAATCCTAATAGAATTTTAGAAATGGGAAGGGGAGCTAGAAAATATGCAATAGAAAGATTTGACTGGGATTCTTTAACTAGGAGAGCGATTCTCTTTTATAAGGAATTGGTTTAAGATTTTTCTCATTAGGGTATGGATTTTGGGGAAGTTGTTTTTTAAATAAATTTTTAGCAGAGGTTTGGTTCTTTTTTTATATTCAATATTTATTATTTTTTCTTCTTCAATAGAAACTTTTTCTTTTAGAAGAAATGTTTTTTTAATTTTTTTTAAAATAGACCTAATCTTGATTAAATTTTTCAGGGAGTCTATTTTTTGATCCCATAGAAAAGAAGATATATATTTTTTTTCCGGGACGGATAATTCTAGGTAGCGAGATATGTTTTTCAGGCATATTTTTTGTCGGTTGTGTCTTTGAATTTTATTTGAGGCAGGGTTTTTTGATATGGTTTCTTTGTGAATGCGAGAAGAGACTAATATTTTAGGTATTATTGTTATAATAAAGTTTTTATCTAAGGCTCGTGAATATAATTCAAGATCTTGAGAATATTCATATGATTCATTATAAAAGTTTAATGATTTAAGATCATTAAATTTAATCATAATGGAACTATGGAGAATAGGGTTTTTAAACAGGAGTAAAAATTTTATTACTTTGGGGTGGGGGTATATTTTATTAATAGATATTATATTATTATACTCGTCTATTATATTCATAAAGCTGCCGGATATAGAAATATTTGAGTTTTTTGTCATAAAGTTTATTTGTTCTTTTAGCCGGTTGGATAAGGATATGTCGTCGGTATCCAGACGGGCGATATATTCGCCGCGGCAGTGTTTTAAACCAACGTTGAGGGATTTAGTAAGGCCGAGGTTTTGGGGATTAGAAATAATTTTGAGGTGGGGGTCGGTGTATGAATTAAGAATAGTGGCGGTAGCGTCGGTGGAGCCATCATTCACGATAATAAATTCAAAGTCAGTGAAGGTTTGGTTTAAAATGCTGTCTATAGCTTCACGCAGGTATCTGGCGCCATTATAGACGGACATAAGAACGGAAATTTTTGGAGAAAGATTAGTCATTTTTAAGGGTGGTTAATTCCACATCCAGGCCGTAGCAGGGAAGGATAAAGGTAAGATGGGATTCATACAATTCCATTAGGCGGAAGCGGAGGTTGAAAAACCAGGTGAGAAGGCGGGAGCGGAAGATGAGTTTTATTTTAGAGATACGGAAATTACAGGAGTTGTAAAATTTGGGAACTTTGCGGTGGAAGGGGTGGTGGCTTTTGGAGAAATAGGAATAAGAGTAGAGGCCGAAGGGGCGGGTATGAGTGTAGTCGGAGTAGAAAAGATGGTTAGAAAAGTGAGGTGTGAAGGCATAGAGGCGGCCGCCGGGCTTTAGAACGCGGTAAATCTCGGACATTAAAAATTCAAGATTTCGGATATGTTCTAAGAAGCTGGTAGCGTGAATTTCGTCTACGGAATTATCGGGCAGGAAAGGGAAGCCGTTTTCCAGGTCGGTGACAATATCTGTTTCTGGTAGGTCGATGGCGTCGATATGGATACGGCCGGGGCGACGGCGAGTGCCGGCGCCGAGTTCTAGTATGATTGGTTGGCCGGAGGTAAGTTTTTCGGTGAGGTTTATCTTGTCTCTAAATTGGTTCATGGTCGGATAATTGATTGTTGACGATTTGGCGACAAATGGCAAACCAGCGGCGTTGTTCGGCACGGCCTTTTAGTTTTAGGAGCCAGGGGCCGATTTTAGGAAGGCGGTAGATCCAAGCCCAGGGAGATTTATAGTATTTGGCGGCGCCTAAAGTTGAGCCGCGGCCAAAATGAGAAGTAAAAGGAAATTCTGGAAATTCAGGGAGGTAGTATTCGCAGACGCCGATTAAGCTATGGAATGGGCCGGATTTGAAAGTTCTAGTATTTTTCATAGTTAGAACTTTCCCTTTTAGGCCGGCGGACAGATATTTTTCTTTTAATTTGTAGCCGGTATCTTCATGGCGAGCTTGATTATTGGGGCGAAAATCTACATTAAGTTTTTTAAAGCTGGCGGTTTCAAAAAAAACAGCATAAATTAGTGGGAAGTCCTGGGGTTTAGTCGGACCATCGGCTTGGGTGCCGATGATTTTTATTTGGTCGTCGATTTGGTTAATTAGAATTTTATCCCAATTTTTTTTGAGCCAGACGGCATCGGCATCAAGAATAGCGAAATAAGGAGTATCCACTTTTTGGACGAGGTGATTTAAGCCGTTACCGTGAGCGAGACTGCCGGAGGCGTTTGTTTCTTGCCGCTCAATAAATACATTTGATTTTTCAGCGGTTATTTTTTTGAGTTGTTCCCAATCTTTGATTTTGGAATTGTTGTCTAAAATCAAAACTTGATAGGGATAATAAGTAAGTTTTTCTAGACAAATAAGAGTATTATTAATGAAGGCGGATGAGTTATAGTTTACAATGAGGACACTAATTTTAGGATCATAGTTTTCTTTTACTTTGTTTTTTAACCATTTAACCCCGAAGAGTTTTAGCTCGCGGTCGTGGAAATGAAAAAAACTTTCGCTGTCGTCAATGAATTTTATGCCGGACATGAGTTCCGAGGAATCTTTCATATAAGCGGTACTGATGACTTTTTTGATATTAGTTTCTTTGAGAGCACGATAGGTTTTAATGCTCCAGACATTGCCGGGAGGGACTAAAATTTCCACCGGAGATTCAAAATAATTTTCCAGTATGGCTTGGGATTTTTGAATATGGGTAGTATGGAGTTCTTGAGGCAGGTCGGGCCAGAATTCACGATGGAAATAGCGGTTGGAAGCGTTAAAAAGAGGGAGGTGGTGGCCGACAACACAATGAGTTAGACCGTGGTTAGCGACAATAATTTCATCTTTTTGGAGGGCTTCTTTTAGTATAACCGCCTCTTCGGGAAATTTTTTTGGGAAGGGAGTAAGGAAATTGTCTTTTTCCACCCAGCAGGCGGTGATAGCAATGATTGGTTTGATATTATTTTTTTTAAATATATCTAAAAATACTTTCCATTCTTTGGCGTTGAGTTCGCCGTAAGGCCCCCAGGCCTTAAAGGGCCAGATTCTTTTTAGAAACCAGAAGTTGCCGCCGCGGATTTTGGAATACTGCTCAAATTGTTTAGTGGAGGCGCCGATATCGTCGATACGGAAAGATTTCATTTTTTTAAAATAATAAAGAGGCCGGAGTAATAATTGTCTTTAATTTTATCCAGATGGAGAAGTTTAATTAGTAAGAGAAAGGGGAGAAGGGAAAGAAAAATAACTTTTTTTGCAAAAGGATGGCGATTTTCCGTCAATTTTTTTCGTATTATGTCCCAAATAGCGGTCCAACCATTGCCGATTCTTATAATTTTAACTTCAGAAAACTTTTCGAGTTTGGTTGATATAAATCTTTCGGTAAATCTAATATTATCTCCGTGGTCGTGGTAGAAAAATGGAATAGATATAATGGTGTAACCTTCTAGTTTAAGAAGATAAAATATTTCCTGAAGGGCGTTTTCCCAATTTTCTAAGTATTCAAAGACTTCCAAGCAAATAATACTATTAAAGGTACTACTATTAAAGTTAAGCCCTTTTTCTATATTACCGGAGAGGATGTTATTTTGAGGGTTGGGATTGAGGTCAATAGCGGTTATGGTTCCGGAGAAGAAGTGGTCATAGCGGCGATTTTTGGAGCCGATATCAAGAATTTCGCCTTTAATGAGGGGAGAGTTTTCTTGGAGGAGTTTTTCCAGAAGGTTGCGGTGCCAAGTTTGTTTATAGTATTGATAGATTTTCATTTTCTTAGATTAAAAAGTTTCAGTAAAAATTTGATCTTAAGAAGGGATAAAAAATTGATTTTTTTGAGCGGAGAGTGGTTAATGAAATTAAGATATTTGTCGGCGACAATACTTAGACTTTCTGGTTTTTCTCCTTTTTTATATTTTTCTAAATTAGCGGACATTTCATTTATTTTAACGAGGAGTTCTTTTTCGGAGTTAAAAAGTTCGCCACGATTTTTGATTATTTCCGGATGGCTACCGCTGTTTAGGGCCAGTACCGGAAGATTGGAGGAAAGCGCTTCCAGAATGGAGTTAGAGCAGGCTTCTAGCTGGGAGGCGGAAATAAAGAGATCGCTTTTTTTAAGATAAGCGGATACCCGGCTACTTTCAAGAGGCGGCAGCTGGATGATGTTTTTGAATTCAACCGGGGAATGGCCAATGAAGGTCATCTCATATTTATTAAAATCAAGATGATCATCTATAAATTTATAGAAGGAGAATCCTTTATTTTTATTTTGAGACCAACTCACGGCGATAAGTTTGGTTTTTCCGGAGTGTGGCAGTTTATTTTCGGAATTAAAAAGAACCGGATCGACGGCGTTATGAATAATAGTGAAATTATTGTTTCTAAAGCCCATCTTTTGGGCTTCTTTGAGCGACCAGTTGGATTGAAGAATGGCGCCGTCAGAGGCGGAGGCGGTCAAGGCAATTATCCGGTCCATGGTTTTCCAGCGGGAACCGCGATGGTGGCGAAAGACGTCACCAAGGCGAAAGATGAGTTTTTTATCGGGATAAAGCCTTTTTAATTTGACAGCTTCCAGAAGGTGGTGATAAGTGATAGCTAAAAAAACATCAGCTTCTTTAGGATTATCAACGAAGAGGACATTTTTTTTAGCCAATTCTTTCCGAATGGCTTTTAGAAACTGATTGCCGCCGCCAAAGGGGCCATTTTTAAGTTCGAAGAGAAGTTTAATTTTTAAACTGGAGGGCATAGTATTTTTTATAGATGCTATTTTGGGCCAGTAATTCGGAATGGGAACCTTGCTCAACAACGCGGCCGTGGCTTAGAGTTACGATATTATCAGCTTTTTGGATAGTAGAGAGGCGGTGGGCAATGGCGATGACAGTGTGGCCGGCGGATGCTTTTTCTAAAGCGTCCTGAATTGTTTTTTCGGTTTCGCTGTCTAAGGAGCTGGTGGCTTCATCTAAAATGAGGATGTCGGGGTTGCGGATAATGGCGCGAGCGATAGCAATTCGTTGCCGTTGACCGCCAGAAAGTTTGGCGCCGCATTCGCCTAGAATGGTATTATAACCATCAGGAAGATTAATTAAGAAATCGTGAATATCGGCCAGGCGGGCAGCTTGTTCAATGTCAGTGGGACTAGCGGTAGGCGCTCCGTAGGAGATGTTGGCGGCGGCGGTATCGTTAAAGATGATGCTATCTTGAGGAATATAACCGATTTTACTCCGCCAGGAATGGATATCTAGGTCTTTTATATCAATATTATCAATAAGAATATTTCCTCGGTCAACAAGGAATAACCCAGCGATAAGGTTGGCAATAGTGGTCTTGCCGCTGCCGGTTGAACCGATAAAAGCGGTAAAACTGCCTTTGGGGAAAACAAGGTTTAAATTTTTAAGGATGGGGTAATTAGGATTATATCCAAAGGTTACATTTTTGAACTCAATTTTATCCTGAAAAGTTTTGATTACTTTAACGCCATTAGGAAGAGATAGGTTTTTAGCGCGATTGAGATTATTTTCGTAGGCCTTGAAGGCGGGGGCAAGTTCAAACATACCGGAAATTGAACGCAAGAAAACATTAACTTCGTTAAATAAACGGAAGAAAACATACAGGTAAGCAATAATAAAAGGAAGCTGACTGATGATGTCTAATTTTAAAAAGTGGATACTGATGATAAGTAGAGCAATAATTCCACTAATAACAGAAATCTCGGTTATGAAAGGAAGAAGGGAGGATTGCTTGGATTGTTTGTATTCCAGAAGAGCCAAGTTGGTCGCGAGAGAGCTGAAACGACCGGTTTCTTGTGATTCGGTTCCGGAGATTTTGATGAGAGGAATATTTTGTAGCATTTCAATCATGCGAGAGTAAAGGTTGCTGACAGTTTGAGTGATGTTATAACCGGTATTTTTTATTCGGTTAATTAAGGTTTTAATGATTGGGAAAAAAGCCAGTTCAATAGTAATAACAATAAGAGTGAATTTCCAAGAAATAAGCAATAGAAGGACGAAATAGACAAGTAGCTTGCTAATATTGGTAATTAAATTAAAAAGAACAAAAATAAAGGCGACAATACTTGAGGTGTAAGAGGCCATACTACTTACCAGATTACCAGAGCTCATTTCTTGGTAGAGACGAAGAGAGGAATTGGTAATAGCGGCGAAAAGGTGACTTTCTAGATCACGTTTAATTAGTTGACCGGTTTTGACGATGGTGACGGTGCGAAGGTAGTTAAAGACACTGCGAAGGATAATCATAACCAGGGCGAATAAAAGCAAATTAATTAAGGCGGTTTCGCGAGTAGGACCAAAAAGGTATTTTTGAAAGTTTTCAAAAAAAGGAAAAGAGATGGTGATTGTTTCAGTAGCGGTTAGGTTTTGCAGGAAAGGAATAAGGGCGCCGATACTGGCGCCATCAAATAATGATCCAAGTAAACTAAAAAAAACTACGAGCAGACTAAGCCGCTTGTAGTTTTTTATGTAAATAAGGGATTTCTTAAGATAATATAACTTAGTTTTCAGATGAAGAGACACGATGTTTAATACTTGGGAATAGGCCGATTTATTACATTCTACATATTTTTTAGGATATGGTCAACAAGGCGGGCGGCGGCTTGGCCGTCAAGCTCTCCTAGATATTTTTTCAGATAAGGGGCGACATGATCAGGAGTGAGGATGAGATCGTCTAAGGAATGCTGATGGAGAAAGCGGGAGAATTTGTTTTGGTTGATAAGGCGGCAAACGGATTGGTTAAAAATATCAGAAGTTTTGATTATATTGGTTTCCGGGGGGGCGGTGGTATTTACAGGATTATTAGTGATTATTTGTAAGGAGTAGACGTTCTCCACGGCGGCTTCAAGGACACTAGAACTGTACTCAAAACTGACGACAAGATCGGCAATTTTTAGCAACTCAAGCGTAAGATTAGGTTGGCGGGGGTTATCGTTTAGGAAAAGATCAATATAGTCGTGGAGGAAAGAGGGGTCTTTGTGTTTTAGCTTGGTTTTAGCAATAATAAGAGCTTGGTGGGTGTCGGCCCAGTTTCTAAGAGAGCGGAGGAGCTGTCGGTAGGAGGTATCTTTAAGGGCGCTTTTTAGAAGCGAGGGGCGGCGGTGTTTTAGGCAGTGGTAGATGGCGCGCGGGCGGCTGCGGGCGGCAAAGATATATTTAGTCCAGAAGTTGATATGGGGGTTGGTGGTGAGGAGCAGTATTAGTCTGCGGTTTGCAGGAAGGTGGTAATGAGTCTTGATTTTAGCGAGAGAAGGGAGTTGGTTGAGTGTGTCTAAAGAGGGGTTGCCTACGGGAATAAATTTGGCAAGGAGGGAGGTGGGGGTGTCGGGGTGGGCTTGATAGTAGAAAGTAATCATGGCGGGAGAGTAAACAAAAAAATTGGTCACTGGCTGGAGAGATTCGGGGGGCATATAGATAAAGTCAAAATATGATTGCAGATAGTAGAGCCGAAGCTTGAGACGGGCGGCGATAGCGCCTAAGGTAGTGTGGGCGCTGGGATTATTTATAGAAATAAGAGAGGAGACGGCTAGTTTAGAGAGGAGGCGTTCAAAGTCTTTGGCATTCTGGTAATAGATTATTTTAAGTCGGCTGTCTTCGGCGAGACCAAGGTTGGCCTTAGTGGGGTTGGATTCGGTATTTTTAGGGTAGAGATTAGTTGGGTTAGGACCGCAGAGCAGGACGACGGTGAGTTGGCGGTTTCGTAGAGCGTTTATAACCGGGAGATAAACTTTTAATTCGGAGGCCTTACCGATTGGGAGAGCTACTGTTTTGATATTCATAATTTATAAGATCGGTGATGAGTTTAGAGTGATAACAGGTTTCCGAACCGCAATGTTTTTTGAGATTGGCCGGGCGGGCAGGCTTGAAGCCACGATAGACGAGAGGGTGGGGAGGAGGATCGAGATGCTGATAGGCGGGTATAATATGTTTTTTTAGGTTGAGGTTAGGAAGGATGATAAACATAGCTTCATCTTCAAGGATGGGGCGGCTTAAGTCGTGATCATCAAGGATGGCTTCGTGTTTTTTCTCGCCGTGGCGGAAGCCGATTTTCATTATTTTTACAGGGTAAGGAAGGTGGGCGGCGAAGTGACGAGCGAGGCGGCCGATGTTGATGGAGGGCATTTTAGAAATGAAAATTTCGCCGCCGCGGACAAGATGAACGGCTTTTAAAACTAGGTCCGCGGCTTGGTCTTTGGATATGAAAAATCGAGTCATATCGGGGCTAGTGATGTGGATATTTTGTTCTCTAGCGGCCTGCTTTTGCCAGAGGGGCAGGACGGAGCCGTTGGAGAAAAGAATGTTGCCGAAGCGGACACAGGCAAAGCGGGAATTAAAGTTGTTGGCGTAGAAGTTGGCATTTGTAAACATCTTTTCCATAAGCAGTTTGGAAGCGCCCATGACGTTGGTAGGGTAAACAGCTTTGTCGGTGGAGATGGCGATGGTCTTGGGAACATGGTTTTTTAGGGCAGAGGCGATAACGTTTTGGGAGCCGATGACGTTAGTAGCGATAGCTTCGGAAAAATTATATTCGCATAAGGGCACGTGTTTTAGAGCGGCGGTATGGATAACAATATCTACTCCCTGCATGACTTGTTCGAGCCGGCTTTGATCGCGGATATCGCCAATTAGCAGGCGGAGATTGGAAGGATAATTCAAATTTTCAAATAAGTGGTATTGCTTACTTTCGTCGCGGGAGAGGATACGGATTTGTTTCGGGTCTAGGGTAAGGATTTTGGCAACGAGGGCGCTGCCGATACTGCCGGTGCCGCCGGTGACAAGAATAGTCTTATTTTTAAAATCGTTAGACATGTTAAAAGTAAATAGCCCTACCAGCTTGCTCGCCTTTTTCCAGGGCAAAAATAATGTTCAGAATTTTTTGATTTTCTTGGAAGGTAAAAGGGTATTTGGTTTTTCCTGAAATAGCTTCAAGAAAAGTTTTAATTTCTGTTTGGTACATTTCTTCGCCGACGATATAGCCGGGTTCTATCTTTCCAATAGGGAGGGAAATAGTCCGCCATTTTTTATAGTTGGTTTGGTATAGTTTTATTTCGTAATTTTGCCATTCCCATTCAAGAACTCCTTCAGAACCGATTAAACGTAAGGTTCTGAAGGGAGCTCTGGATAAAACTTCAATTACCATACTACCGATAACGCCGTTTTGAAATTTAATGTTGGCGGAGTAGAAGTCATCGGCGGTCATATCTAAATCAGATACTTTTGCTTTAAAGCCGGTGATTTTTTGGGGATACGATTGAAGCAGGTCCAGGAGCCAGATTAATTCAAAGGTGAACATTTCGCGGCAGGCGCCGGTTTCTTTTTTAGAGAAGTAAACTTGTCGATAATCTTCCCAAGGATGCCAGTCAGGGAGATGTTGCCCCAGGTGATATTGAAAGCTTAGGATTTCACCGATGACTTTTTCTCGGTTGATTAAATCTTTTATTTTTTGGATGGTAAGTGAAAAACGCCAACTGCAAGAAGGAGCGGCGACAAAACTTCCATTTAGTAGAGAGAATAATTCTGGGTAGCCGTTGTTGGTTGTGGTGTGTTCTACAAAAAAATGTTTTTTATTTTTGGCGGCATGCAAGAAATATTGGCGATGTGATTCCGGCGGGGGGGAAATTAAAAAAACATCCGGGTTTATTTCTGTTAAACATTGATTAAAGTCGGAATAGGTTTTTACGCCATATTTAGCGAGGGCTTCCTGCCGGCGTTCGGGGGAAGTATCAAGGCCGAAGATTTGTTCTTTGTTTAGGCCATTAAAAAGAAGGTTTCTTATTCTTCTTTTGCCCATGGAGCCAAGACCGATTTGGAGGAATTTCTTGTTGGTTAACATGTTGATGTAGTAGATATATTACAATTTGACAGGTTTTTTTATTTTCTTCTCCCGGATTCTTTTTTCCAGCTCTATTTTTTTAATGTTTTGTTTTATTTTGTTACGGTTTTTAAAGACAATTTCAGCAAGTGCCCAGTCGGCGGGTTCGTCGAGATCAAGCGACCGCCAGACATCGCAAATGACCGCTTTCGTGTTTTTTGGGAAAACAGTTTTTTCTCTCAGGAGAGTTTGGTATTTAGTCAGGTAAACAAAACAGCCGTTCAACTTATAACCGACCGGCATTTTTTGTCGGTTGCTGGATTTTTTTAAATTTATATCTTTTTTATTAACTAGGAGAAGGTTATCTTTATTGTCGAGGTGATAAAATAGGGAGTGAGTGGGGCAGATAGTAACGACAGATGGAGCTTCAGTTTCAGCCATTTTGGCGATAGTTTTTTTAATATCAGAAATTTCACGAAGGGGAGAAGTGGTTTGAAGAATCATTACTTGAGCCGGTTCATAATCCTCATCTTTTTTTAAGCGGCGTAAGGTGTAGATGATAGCGTTAATAGCGTTTGCGGTGTCGGTGGCTAGTTCAGGAGGGCGGAGAAAAGGAACTTCGGCGCCGTATTTTTGCGCAGTGGCGGCGATTTTAGGGTTGTCGGTGGAGACGATAAGGCGGTCAATAAGGTCTTGTTTTTGGAGAGAGAGGGCTTGTTTAATGGAGTAGGCAATAAGAGGGAGACCGCAAAAAGAACGGATATTTTTATTTGGTATGCCACGGCTGCCGCCGCGGGCAGGAATGATGGCAAGTATTTTAGGACCGGTAGAGAATTTTTTAGAAGCAGGCATTTATTAGTTATTTTAGATCTTTTCAATACAACTTTGTTATTTTATAGATTTTTTTACTACTTGTAAATATGTTTTTAAAATTGGGCATTGGGCGCATAAATTTGACAAGTTTTTAAATAAATGCCATACTACGGGAAGTTTTTTGAAAATAAGACTATTTATAGGAAGGAGTTGAATGATGTCAAAATATCCACGTAGCAGGATGTGGCTGGCGGTTACGATTATAATCGGGTTTTTACTGACAATGTTTTTTTCGAATGTGTCAATGCCGATAGTTTTAAGGGTGGTTATAGCCAGTATTGCCAGTCAGGTTATTATAAAAAAAATAGTCAGCGGGACGAGTTTGCCTATAGGGGTGAGTTTTCCGTCCGCCTATTTTTTTGGCTTTCTTATCGCTTTATCTTATTTTTTGATGGCAGGCGATCATCTTCAGTTTACAGCTTTAGCTGTAATTATAGGGATGGGCATATTTAACGGATTTGCCTCCTGGTGTAATTGGGAGGCGACACGTATTTCCCAAAGTATGAGATCGGTGTTTATGTTTGGGGATGATGTGATAGCTATGGGTTTGTGTTTTATGATTTTAAGAGAGGACCAGTTTATGTCTTTATGGGTATGGATTGGTTCCAGTATTTCTTTGACGGCTATATTTATGTTAGCTCGGCGTTCTTATTTATCGGCTAAAAAAAACTTAGCGGTCAAGGGAAAAAAGGAGATAACAAATCTACCAGTAACTTTCTTTGTTTATGTTCTTGCTGTCAGTTTGATATGGGGGATAGTTAAATTTGCAGAGAGGTATCTAGCTTTGGAAGGAGTATCGGTGGGGACATTTTTGTTGGGGTGGTATGGCGGAGCCTTACTGCCAGCCATTATTATCTTCAAGTTTCATCCCTCAAGGATTAATGTGGAGTACTCTTGGCTTGAGGCGGGAAAGTATGGTTTGGTTTTTGCCTTGACGGCGGCTACGGCTATCGGTCTGCAATTTTGGACCTATATGGTTACGCCGCTGGTTATCGTCCAGCCTATATTTATGGTAAGCGATATGGTTTTTTCAGCTTTGATAGGATTGATATTTTTTAAGGAGGCGCGATCTTATAGCCGAACAGAGTGGTTTTATTTTGGCTTGGGGCTTGTTGGCTCGCTTTTCATTATATTGAGTTTCTATAAATAGGAGGTTGTTTGATAAGAAAAAGCTATATTTAGGAATTTTAACTATAACCAGCAAGGAAAGGGGCTATTGAGATGAGAAAGGTGTTGGCTGTTTGCAATAATCCGGGCAGTTTTAATAATGTTTACCCGGTGGGTATTGAACTTGAACAGAGGGGATATTCAGTAAAATGGATACCGGAGGGATTTGCTGTCGGCGAGCTCATAGAAAGGCAGAAATCTTTTGAAAGAACTGCTTTTGCAGAAGATTTGTTGTGTCGTTATCCTGATAGTGTTGTTCTATCCGGCTTTTCTGAAGGAAAAGGGATTGAGTGGCAGATTGATTATTACTGCCAAAATAAGAACTTAATTGTCAAGGTTCATGATTCGCGGGAAGGCTTTATATTTACGGATTGGAAGGACGAGAATTTGTGGCCGGGGGTTATTTGTGTCAATGATACGGAAGGAGAGAGAATTCTACGTTTGGCTTGGCGCGACTTTTCCGGACGGGTGGCTATTACTGGCTATCCGCGGTTTGATGCTTTAATTATAACGTCGGTTAAAACCTTTCGGGAAGATGTTTGCAGGAGGCTTGAATTACGGGAAGATAAGCCGATAGTTTTGTTTGCCGGGACCCTGATTAAGGCGGGCGAGACCTTTCTGGAGGTGGCGCGTGTGTTGTCTCAAGGCGGATTTGATTGCCATTTTCTACCGCGGAGGCATCCGCGTTGGGAAAAGGATGCTTCTTTAGAACAGAAGCATTATTGGGACCAGGCTGTGGAGAAATACGGCTCTCTTATGACGGATTCACGAAGCGTGAATGATATCGTGCCGCTGCTGGCGGCAGCGGACGTGGTGATATCGGATCATTCTACCGCTCTTGAGGAGGCGGCGACGCTTCAGAAAATTCCGATTTGGGTTTTGTACCCAGGTGTTATGTTGGAGGATTATCTTAAGATTTCGGGAAATATTTTCCAAAGGCCGCCGGCGGTGGAGATGGGATGCGCAGTGATGGCTTCCGACAGGGCTGAACTTATAAATACTCTAAGGGGGGCGTTATCCGGAGAGTTGGGTGATATTAAACTGCGACAGAGAGAGAAATTGTTATTAAATGGTGGTAATACGAAGAGAGTGGCAGATATCGTGGCCAAGCAGTGTGAACTCTAAAGCTGCTTTAAGGGGGGTGTCTTACATTAAACAGACATCCCTTTTTTTATTAGAAGAGTATTGTTTAACAATAAAGCATCAAGACCGGAGTTGGTAAAGGTGTGCCAGGCATCGCCGGTGTTCCTAACTATCGGTTCGCCGTGGAGATTGAAAGAGGTGTTAAGGAGGGCGCCAATACCGGTAATAGTTTCAAATTCTTTAATTAAGTCGTAGTATTCCGGATTGTATTGACGAGATAATACTTGGGGACGAGCGGTGAGATCGGCGGGATGCAGAGCGGCTTTTAGATGCTCTTTCCCAAGTTTGGTTGTGTCAAAGCCCACAGTCATAATTGGAGCCGCCAGCTTTTTGGGGTTTACCAAATAATCAGGAGCGCGAGTATCCAGTATGGAGGGGGTGAAAGGCATCCAGAAATCTCCATATATTATTTTTTGGTTTACGCGGGGGATATTTTCGGGGGCGGCGGGATTAGCCAGAATAGAACGGTTGCCAAGAGCGCGAGCGCCGAATTCCATTGGTCCGGAGCAACGGGCAATGATTTTATTTTTAGCCAGCAAATTGGCAACATAGCCTAGGGAGACATTTTTTTTTATATGACAAGTATTTTGTACTTCCGGTTGACTCAATAGAGATTCAATTTCTAATTCGGTGATAGTGTAGCCGAGATACATAGACCGAAGCGGTTTTGGGGTTAGGCCGTATTGATTTGACAGGGCGTAGGCACCACCGATGGCGGTTGACTCATCGCCACCACTGCCGCAGACAAAAAAGTTTTTTAATTCCGGTATTTCCGTTATGGCTTTATTGGCCTTAACGTTCATTGACAAACCACCACTGAAGACAGCTGAATCAACTTTAAGTTTTTGTATTATATTGGACACCCATTTAGTTAGTAATTCCTCCAACCATAACTGGAGTCCTCCGGCGATGCCGTCAAAACGAATACCTTCCAATTCCTTCTGAAAGTGAAAGTATAAATCATTCGGCTTTTGATCCCATTTAAAATCCAGACCATTAACAACAAGGGTTTTTTTAAATATGGCATAGGCACGAGCGGATAAATAGTCTTTGGCGTATGGGGCTAGTCCCATCACTTTATATTCATGCTCGTGCGGCTTCATTCCCAAAAGCAAGGTTATATATCTGTATATTCGGGCTAAATTACAGTTTTGGGTTTCGTATATTTTCTTTAACTTTCCGTTTTCCGCTCTATATATAGAGCCATTAGCGCCATCTCCCCAACCATCGGCGGTAATTACGGCGGTGGGAGTATTTCGATCAATGGGAGCGGCGTAGTAGGCATAATGGGCGTGTGCCTCGTGATGTTTAATAAAGGATATTTTAGAAGGATCTATACCTAAGTGTTTAACAACAACTTTTTTTCTTTCTTGGTTAAATATACCGGGCCAGTCTTTTTCCGCGGCAGTTTTTAGGAAGTCAAAATTATAATAGTCTTTTGTATTAGGCTTATTAAATTTCGGGTCTTCTAATATATCTTTCCAGAACGAAGTAGAAGGTTTTTTATCAATGAGTATTGGTTTCCAATGTTCGCGCATTTCTCTCACATAATCTGATATAGAAAATCTGGTTATGCGTTTAATTTTTAATTCCAGGGGATTGCCGGCAGTTTGAAAAGAAAAGGTAACAAAATTAATATCGCTTTTTTTAAGGCCGGTTTCTTTAAGACCTTCGTTAATGGCCTGGAGGGGATAGCCAACGTCATTTTTATCGCGAGTTATTCTTTCTTCTGAGGCACAGTAAATAACCTCCCCATCTTTAATGATGGCCGCCGTAGAGTTGTGATTTTCATTTAGGCCTAGGATAATCATAAAGAATTTATTGACAAGTATATAATCAAGATTTATTATAGTGATAATTTATATAATACTTGCTTTCGGTTGTTTTATCAAATTATATTTTTTTAGCATAAAAGTGTATAAATCAGAGGCAGATATTGGCCACGGTATAATGTTTCACCACTTTCATGGAATGGGTTCAATAGACCATCCCAGAGGGGAGGGCTCTTTAAGCGCCGATGATTTCGCTCGGATGATTGAATTTATAGGAAGAGACAGGATAATAGATGCCAAGGAGTGGTTTAGGAGGGCTTTATCAGGAGGTTTAAAAAAAGAAGATATAGTATTGACGTTTGACGACTCGCTGCTTTGTCAGATAGAAGTAGCTAAGCCGGTTTTAGATAGTTACGGCATAAAGGGGGCATTTTTCATATACTCATCGGTGTTAGAGGGAGAGATAGTTAAGTTAGAGTTATATAGGATATTTAGGAATAAATATTTTAAAAACTTTAATGACTTCTTTGATGCTTTTATGAAGATAGATTCTGAATTTAGCGGTAAGGTAAAAGAAGCAGTTAAAAATTTTCCGGAGGACTATATGATAGAGTATAGATGCCATACCAGAGAGGGTAGGATGTTTCGTTATATAAGAGATATTGGTTTGAGTAGAGCTGAATATGAAAAGATTATGGACGATTTTATAAATGAGTATGGGGGATTGGAAGAGTTAGGAATAAAAAGATGGATGGGTGATGATGACATTTTAAATTTAGTAAAAGAGGGGCATGTGGTGGGAATGCATTCTTATTCTCATCCGACTAAGATGGAAATTTTATCTAAAAGGGAACAGGAGGAGGAATATAGGAAAAACAGGGATCATGTGGAAAGGGTGGTGGGCAAGCAGGATTTTTTAGTCGCGTCGCATCCGTCTAATTCTTATAATACAGATACTTTGGCAGTTTTAGATGATTTGGGGGTTGAGATAGCTTTTTGTTCTAATATGTCTAAGGGGGTGGTCGGAAAGTTTGAGTATCCCAGAGAAGATCATGCTCATGTGTGGGAGATTATGCAGAAAAATAAGATATGATAGGAATAGACATAGCAAAAATTGATAGGTTTAAAGGTATAAAAGAAGCTGATTTTAAGCATTGGAGAAACTTTTTTTCTAAAAATGAGTGGAAATATTGCTTTTCTAAACCAAGGGTAGATGAACATTTAGCAGCTATTTTTTCGATTAAAGAGTCAGTTATGAAGGCAGTCGGAGATTATTTAGTAGGTAGGTTTGATTTGATAAGCGTGGAACACGATGAGCAAGGTAGGCCGGAAGTTTTTATAGAAGGAAAGCTGGGAATAGTTAATGTGAGCGTGAGCCATGAATCCGGGTTAGTAGTGACGGTAGCAATAACCATATGAATAAAGAAATTATAGAAAAAATAAATAAAGCTAAAACTTTATTTGATTATATTTCTATTAGAAAGGATTTAGATAAAATCAAGAAAGATCAGAAACAACTAAAAGTGGCGGTGACAGCAAATTTTACCTTGAAGGGATTAACTGATTGCTTGGTAGGAGAGGCTTATGGAAAAGGAGTCAGATTAGAGACCTATGAAGGATCTTATGGTCAGTGGCAACAGGAGATAGTGGGAGAGGATTTAAAGGAGTTTGAGCCTAAATTATTTTTTTTGATTTTAGATTTATTTGGCATAGATAAGGATTATTTTTACTCATATTTTTATAAGGAGGAAAAAACAGCTGCTTTTTTTGAGGAGAAAAAGCTGGAAATAGAAACTTTTATAAAAAAAGCTAAAGATAATACAAGGGCTAAAATAATCTTGTTTAATTTTCCCAAGCTGTATTATAAGTCGGCGGGCAGTATAGCTGATAGTAAATCTTTAGCTAGTTTTAGTAGGGGTGTGTCGGAGTTTAATTTGTGGCTGGAGAAATTTTATTTAAGAGACGACAGGGTATTTGTTTTTGATTTTGATGGTTGGTTGGGGCAGATAGGCAAAAAAAGAAATTGGTACGGAAATTATTTTTGGCTGGCTGATATGAGATTGTCTCCGGAGGCCATACCCTTACTAGCGAAGGAGATGCTTACTTATATAACAACGGCAGGTATTGGCTCTAAAAAATGTTTAGTTCTAGATTTAGACAATACTTTATGGGGGGGAGTTTTAGGTGAAGAAGGAGTGGGGGGCATAAAACTAGGTCCGACCGGAGAGGGACAAATTTATTATAATTTACAGAAGTTTATTTTAAGTTTAAAGAATAGAGGAATTATCTTAGCTATAAACAGTAAAAATAACAGAGAGGACCTGGATGAAGTTTTTAAGAAGCATCCTTTTATGGTTCTAAAGGAAGATGATTTTGTGGTGATAAAAGCAAATTGGCAGGACAAGGTATCCAATATAAAAGAAATAGCCCAGGAGTTAAATATAGGTTTGGATAGTTTGGTTTTTTTTGATGATGATCCTATAAACAGGGAGTTGGTAAAAAAAGAATTACCAGAAGTTGAGGTTATAGAGGCGCCAAGTAACGTAGCTGATTATTTGGACACCTTGTTGAGTTATGGGGGGTTTGATTCTTTTTATATTACAGAGGAAGACAGAAATAAGTCGCAAATGTACAGGGCGGATAAGAACAGGGACGTTTTTAGACAGGAAGTGGATTTAGAGTCATATTTAAGGGGATTGGAGCTGGTCATGGAAGTAAGGAAGGTAGATGATATTTTAATGGACAGGGCAGTTCAGTTGACTCAAAAGACCAACCAGTTTAATCTGACAACTAAGAGATACCAGAAGGAAGACATGAGAGCTTTACTCCAAGGTGGTAAGGCAAAAGCCTGGCTGGCGAGGATAGCGGACAGGTTTGGCGATTATGGCTTTACGGCTCTAGCTATAACAATAAATAAAGGAGACTTTTGGGAAATAGACACGATGCTGCTTAGCTGCAGAGTGTTGGGAAGGAGGATAGAAGAGCAGTTTTTGGGATTTATTTTAAGTAAGTTGAAGGAGGTAGGTCCTGAGAGAGTTATCGGCAGGTATGTAAAAACCAGTAAAAATAAACAAGGCGAAGATTTTTACGGCAAATTTGGCTTTGATAAAGAGTTGGACGAGGGGGACGGCGGGTGGGGATTGGATTTAAGTGAGTATAATTTTGACCCGATAGATTTTATAAAAATAATTTATGAAGAGTGAGAACAACGGAGAAGAAATTGTAAACAGGGTAGTAGCTAAAGTTTTGAATTTAGACGAGGGGGCGATAAGAGATGATATGTCTCCAGAGAACACAGAAGGTTGGGATTCTTTTAATGGCCTTATGATTTTGTCTGAAATTGAGAAGGGAACCAATCTTAGTTTTGATATAGACGATATTCTAAAGGTCAAAACGGTGGGAGATATAAAACAGGTAGTGAGTAAGTATTTTAAAAATGGGGATTAGGTCTATAGATTGGGAAGATATTAAAATAGGAGAGGAGGCGATGTTTTCCAGAGTAATAGATAAAGAGACGGTTGGTAGTTTTATAGCTATTAGCGGAGATATAAACCCAATACATAGCGACGAGGAGTTTTCCAGTAAAACCGTCTTTAAACAGCCGATAGCGCCTGGCATGTTATTGGCTTCTTTATTCTCGGCTTTGGTCGGTGTTTACTTACCCGGGAGAGATAGTTTATATTTATCTCAAACTTTAAATTTTAAAAATCCTGTTTTTGTGGGGGATGAAGTTGTTGTTTGGGGGAGAGTTGTAAAAAAGGTTGAGTCCTTGGGGGTGATGTATATTAAGACGGAAATCAAAAGAGGGAAACAGGTGTTGGTGGAAGGGGAGGCGGCAGTAAAACATTTGAATTATGAAAAAAGAAAATAAAAAAGGACGAATTATAATAGCGGGTTTTGATAGTAGTTTTGGCAGAGGAATAACAGAAAGATTGGCTCAAGACGGGTATGATTTATTGTTACTGTCAAGATTAACTAAAAGTGAAGATAAAATAGATTTTATCAGTAGAATTAAGAGGAAAAGGGAGGGGGGAGTAGAGGTAAGAGAATTTGATGTATTGGGAAAGGAAAATCTTTCAGATGAAAGAGATGTTTTTGGTTTAGTTTATTGCGTATCTATTCCGATTGGCAATAAACTTTTTAGGGATTTAGACTGGGAGGATTATGAAGGACATATACTGATTCAGTTAAAGGGAGTGATAAAAATGGTTCGTGATTTAATAAAAACGAAATCTTTAAAGAGGATAATTGTTATAGGCAGTTCTTATACTTTAGCTTCTCCGCCGATAAGGGCAGCCGATTACGTTACGGCTAAATATGCTCTTTGGGGTTGGGTTAAGGCAGCGGCGGTTGAACTGGCTCGGGAAGGGGTTACAGTTAATATGATTTCCCCCGGAGTTAGCGGTCAGGGGGTGTCGGCTAATATGAATAGCTTGGCTTTGGAGATGGAAAAAAGAAGGACGCCAATGAAAAGATTAGTGACGTCTAAAGAAGTTGCCTCTGTAGTTAGCTTTATTTTAAGCGAGGAGGCTAATTATTTGACTGGTTTGAACATGCCAGTAGATGGCGGCATTAGTAGGTGACGGATATTATATGAGTTTTGAGGATAAAATTGGTTTTTTAAAAAAAGAGGAATTAGAATCATTTAAATCTTTCGTCGCTAAAAACTTTTTTGATAAGTATATTTTGACGGACGATAAATTTTTGAGCTGGCAGTATGGTTTTAAGGAAAGATCTAGTACTTTAAAAGGAGGAGATTTCTCAATAGCAGTTATAAGAGATAAGGGAAATATTTTTGGATATTTAGGGATAGTTCCTCTTAAATACAAAATGGGGAGTAAGGTGATAGATTTTAAAATATATGTTAATTTATTAGTTGATCCTAGAGTTAGAAGTTTAGGTTTAGGGACACTTTTAATGGAATTTGGAATGAGACAAACTGAAGCGGCGGCGGTTTTTGGTTATAATCCGCAGACGGTTTCGATATATAAAAAACTGGGGAGTTGGGAAGAGATGGGTGATTTAAATAGATATATAGCGATATATAACGCAGATAAAGTAACAGGTCTTTTAAAAGAAGATAGGTCTTTGAGCGATTTTTTGAAGGATAAGCAGATAAAGGTTGATGAGAATATCAATAAAGAAATTTCTTTTTCTTATGAAAAAGAATTTGGCAATGACTTTGATCAATTTTGGTTTTTAGTTAGGGAAAGGTATGAGATAACAGTAGAGAGGACGAGTGATTATATGAATTGGCGTTATACTAACCATCCTCATTTAAGTTATAAGATTATAGTAGGGAGAGTTGGAAGGATAATAAAGGGGTATGTTATTTTTAGATTTGAGACGGTGGGAAAATTTAAAATTGCCAGGATTATAGATATGGTGGTTGAACAAGGAATGGAGAAATATTTTTTAGGATATTTTAATAAAGAGGTTGCCGAGCAGGGGGCCAGTATGGCAGATTTTATGTTGGGCGGAGATTATTACAGAGAAGACTTACTTGATAGTGGATGGTTTTTATCTCGAGAGAGTGGAATGAAAAACTACCCGATATTATTTAATCCAGTCCACTATGGCCGAACAAATATAAATTTTATGGTTTATAAAAAGAAAAAGTTGAGCGGCAACTTTTTTTATAAGCCTAATTTATGGATGGTGACAAAAGGGGATGGGGACCAGGACAGGCCTAATCCTCATTAAATTATATGGGGTTTGAATTTATAAAAGAGCCAACGGAATGGCAGGGTAAAATAGCTAGTCTTATTAACTTAAGACTTATTAATTGGGTCAGGCAAGGAGACCCTTATTTTTTAAGTAAAATTATTTTGACCGAGAATTATACCAGGCCTAAGGTTAGTAATTTAAAGGACTCTAAATTAAGATCAAAAAGTCTGCAAAGACAGTTACTAAATTCAGTTCTGGCTGATTTAAAGCCCATTTTACCTAATGGAAAATTAATAGATGTAGCGGGGTCTTTAGAATACGGGAGGTTTTTAGGATTAGCGGAAGAAGATGTAGTGGATTTAAATATATCCGAGAAAGCAAGTTATAGGGAAGATGCCGAGGGAAAGTGTTCTAATGTACCCAGAGACTTTTTTTCATCTGCTTTGTGTCTAAACTATCTTTTATTATCTAAAAAACCGGAATTAGTAATTAAAAATATATCTTCCTTTTTAAAACCGGAAGGAGTCGCTTTAATTGATTTTATCGGCTTGTCTTATTGGTATTTTGCTAGAGATGGAAGACATCGTAATAGTTATAATCCTAGTATGATTTTAGATATTGTTGATGATAATTTTAGCGATTGGGTGATTGTCCCGATAGGTAATTTTTTTCAAGCAATGTGTAATTATTATGGAAAACGTTTTGATACAAAATATAATACTTGGCTAATAAGATTGGGTAAGCTTTTAGGGAGATTTGATAAAAGTCCTTTAAGCGCCATGCATTATTTAGTGGTCGCTAAAAAATAGTTTTTTTATATTAATCTTAATATTCTTTTTAATTTTATTATTTTTTTTCTGGAGGGACTTATAAGTTTTTTGTTGATTTTTATATTATTTAAGTAAAGTACGTCTATATCAGTGTTTAGAAAACAATTTATAGCATCAGAGGGAGTTTCTACTATTGGCTCTCCGGCAACATTGAAGCTAGTATTAAGAATAACCGGTATGTTTGTTTTTTTAAAAAATTCAGTAATTATATCAAAGAATGGTTGATTATTATAGTCTACTGTTTGAAGTCTGGCAGTGTTATCTATATGATTAATAGCCGGAGTTTTTTTAATAGCTTCTTCTTTACAATTCGCAATAAAAAGCATAAAAGGAGAATCTGAAAATTCGAAATATTTATTAGCCTCAAATTTTAAGACAGCCGGAGCAAATGGTCTAAATACTTCTCTAAATTTTACACGGCTATTTAAAATGTCTTTCATTTCGGCTTGTCGAGGATCGACAATTATACTGCGATGCCCTAGGGCCCTGGGGCCAAATTCGGAGCTTTCATTAAATAGGCCTATTATTTTTTTAGCGCATAGATCTTCTGAGCAGCTAACTGCCAATGTTTGTCGGGACGATAATTTTTCGAATGGTAAGCCATACTTTTTAACGGTTTTTAAGCAGTCACTATTACTATATGAAAACCCTAAGAAGTCCTTGTTTATTGGTTGGCGGGCGGATTCTTTTTCTAATACGTTGTAGTATAGGTATAATGCGGCTCCGGCACTAGTTCCGGCATCATTAGCCGCAGGGGCCGCAAATACGTTTTTAAATTTGCCGCTTCTTCTTATTAGGGCATTCGCTGAAGAGTTAAGGGCGACTCCCCCCGTTAAACAAAGATTTTCCAGTTTGGTTTTTTCTTTTAATAAATCGGAGTAAAAAACTATAGCTTTTTCCAGATCTCTTTGTACGGTAGCGGCCAAATCAGCGTAGAATCTATCCTCTTTACTATTAAGATTCCACTTTCTTTTTGGGCGGGTTGGAATTTTTTCTAAACGATTTCCAAGTGTATTAGCATAAGGCTCTAAGCCGTCATATTTTATTTTTGTCGTGCTTGAATAGGTTGCTTGAACATATCCGTCTTTAATTTTACAAAATTCTAAATCGGTCAGAGGTTTACCGTACGGGGCTAGTCCCATTGTTTTTCCTTCTTCTCCGTCGGATTTTTCCCCGAATATTTTATTAGTGACGTTAGAGTATATATGACCCAGACTGTGAGGGACTTTAAATGAGAATATTTTTTTAAAATCTTTATTTAATACTATAAAACCCGCTATGGCTTCAGGAGGCCAATCATCTCCGGAGCCATCGACTGATAATATGGCACTATCGTTAAAGTTGGAATAATAGTAAGTATAAGCGGCGTGGCAAGTGTGATGGTCTATAAAATGAATATTGCCTTTAAAACCATCTTTTATAACTGTTTTAATTATTGATTTATAGGCATTTAATTTTTGTTTTAAAGATTCGGACTTATGGAATGTAGAATTAAAACACTTTTTTATGTAATTGGCATCGTAAGATGTGGTGGTATTATTGTCTATTCTGGTTGGTATGGCTATATGATTAATATCCTTAGCGGTTAGATTTGCGTGCCTTAAGATGTAGTAGTACCCAAGTATTAAAGGATATTTTTTAAGGTTACAGTTAACGGGATAATTTTTTATTCTATTAACTCTTTCTTCTTGTATGGCTAATAATATACGTCCGTCTTTTACGAGAGTCCAGCCAGGATGGTGAAAAGATGGGATTCCTAAAATATACATTTTTATTTTTTTACTACGCAAGTTTTAACAGTGTAATCTGGATTAAGATTGCCTTCAATTATCTTATAATTTTCTTTTATGAAATTTAGAACAGCTTGCCTTTGATTAAGGGAGGATTGAGTGTCTAGGCCTTCCGCATCTGATTTAATGTAATCAAAGATGAGGAAGCCACTGGGATTCAAATGTTCGGTTAGGTGTTTGATGACTACCAGAGGATTAGTTAAATGCTCTAAAACGGTGATGATGAAAATAGCGTCGTATTTGGCGAGAGGAGGAAGTGAGGCGGGGTTAATATCAACAGTTTTAACGTTGAGAGGCAGGAGTTTCCATTTGGCGTAGTGGTAAGAGTGTTGGGGAATGTCAGCGATGGTGAGACGATAGCGGCCGGGGCGGTAGGTGGCGAGCGAGGTTGTAATTGGGGCAAAACCGGCGCCGTATTCCAGGATGGAATCGCCGCGGTGGAGATATTTTTTGAAGGGAAGGTAGGAGAAGGGATTAGCAGAGTATTGATAGGCGCAGGAGAAAATTTGGTAGATGTTAGCCGGGTGTTGCCAGTCGGCGAGAAACTGGGCGGGGTCGGACTCGTTTTTTAGCTCTATATTTTGATATTTTACTCGGTACCAAGAGTAGAGAAAAAAGAAGTCGTGGAATTTGAGGGGGCGGCCGCCGAGTTCGCGTTGCCAGTAGAAGTTGAATTCCGAAAACCAGCGGCGGATGAAGCCGGCATCAATTAGTTTTCCGAATATTTTTATTTCAAATAAGAAGTGGTGGAGGAGGCGTTTAACGAGAGAAAGCGGGCCGAAAGAATGGCGCGGCAGGCGAGAATTTATATCCGCGTGTTTGGCAGCGATGTTTATTTCTAGGTTGTCGTAATGATTGGTCATTTAATTAGGGGTTGGTAGAGTTGTTTGAAGTATTGTTCAGAAATGGTATTCCAGTCAAATTGGGTTACTTGCGCAAGGGCGCTTTTGGTAAGTTGGGTGGAAAGTGAGTTGTTAGTTAGTAGGCGTTCGGCGAGGGAAGCCAGTTCTTCGGGATTAAAGGTTTTACTTAAAGACACGTTTTTTTCGTGCGTGCAGATGTCGGGCGCCATGCCGACAGGAGTGGTAATGAGAGGGACGCCGGTGGCCCAGGATTCTAAGATAGCCATAGGGCCACCTTCTAGGCGGGAGGCGATGAGGTAGAGGTCAAGGGCATGATAATAAGGGACGATATCTTTATAGTGTTTAAGGTAGTGATGTGTAAAGGGAATGCCGGCGGTAGTCAGGCGGTTTTTGACGTAGCCGCGGGCGGGGCCGGTTAGAAGAACGTGAAGAGAAAATTTTTTTGAGAGGAGTTCAATGGTGTTGCAGAAAATATCGGGGCCTTTAATGAGTTTTGGTTCATTACCCTCGTTCCAGCCGACGCCATCTTTTTGGAAGGAGCCGATGATAATTTTATCAAGGGGCAGTCCAAGGTGTTTTTTGGCGGCAATTTTTTCTTCTGGGGTGGGGGGGTAAAAAGATTTAAGATTTATACCTAAGGGGATGACAATTATTTTATTAGAGGGGATTCCGAGTGATATAAGGCCTTGCTTGGTTTTTTGGCAGGCGGTGTGGATAATAATATTTTGGGAAGCTATCAGGCAGGCGATTTCTTTTTCAATCAGTCGATCGTTAATATGATACCAGGTTACAATAACTTTGTTGGAGGGATGGATTTTAGAGCGATGGGATATAAAAGAATGGATGTTGCTGAAATGAATTATTTTGTTTTTAAGAAAAAGAGGGGACGAAGATAAGGCGGCATTCGGGATAAGAGAGCTAAGTTTTGAGGAGATATTTTGAATAACCCAGTTGCCTGGTTCGGAAATGATTATAATTTTTGAGCGGCGGAAGAAGTTAATAAAAGAGTTGAGCCAGAATTTAGTTTTAGTTATTATTCGGGGTAACATTTAGATTGTTTTAATGAGAAGGGCGTAGAAACTGGGAGTTTCCGTTGGTTGTTTTAGAAAACTATTTTGGATTGATTGTTTTAGTTTTTGGTGGTAGAGGTCAGGGTTAGATTTACGAAGTTCAGGTTGGTTTTTTGATTTTGGCTTAGTGATTGAGTTTTGGTGAAGTTGATTGCAGTGGAGGCTACCGAGGAAGTAGAGAATAGAGGTGGGTCTTCGGCTGTGCTTGGAATGTAGAAAAAGGCGAGTGATTCTGGAGACGGTTTTTGGGGTGTATTGGCGAAAGCCGTGGGCGCCGTAGAGGGGGAGGCAGGCGGCGGAGGGGAAGAGGTGTATTTGGAGAGTGGGGTGAGAAGCAACTTCTATAAATTTGTTGATTTGGCGGAAAAAAGTCAAGTCAGAGCGGAAATGTTCAATGGCGGACTGGCTGATAAAGAGGTTAGTTTGATTAGGGATATGGGAGAGAATGTTGGCGCTATCGGCGCGGAAAAAATGAAAGTTAGGGAAATCTTTTTCTAAATTTTTCCAGTTGGTGTTTTCGGAGAAGTCTGTGCCGGTATAACTGGCTATATCGGCGCCGGCTTTGTTGGTGAGAAACTGGCCATAATTGCCGGAGCCGCAGCCGACGTCCAGAACGTGAATAGCGCCGCCGAGATCTTTTTTAATCTTTGGCCAAGGGAGAGAGAGCCAGAAAAGATTAGAGAGGGCGCGAGAAGGGGAACTGGCTGGGTCTATATTCAGCCAGAATGATTCAAGTTTTTCAGGAGAAAGATGGAATTTTTCCAGTTTGAGATTGTGGTCCAGAAAGAGGTTAGGAAAGGAATTGTTTAGGAGGTTGGCGTATTTGTAAAAGCGAAGCTGCCATTTAGAGAGACGAGTGTCGCCATTGAGGTTGAAGATGGAAGTTGAAAGTTGAAAGTCCATAAAGTCTATAAAGTAAATTTTCAATTAACAATTTTCAATTTAGGTAGTTTACTTCGTAAACTTTTATATCAAGTTTTGATAGATAGAGATTTCTTTTTGGATTTGAGTTTTGAGGGAAAAATTTTGGACGACAAAGCCGCGGGCGGCGGCGCCGAGTTTTTGCTGGAGAGTAGTATTATTTTGAAGAAGAATAATTTTGGCGCGCAGGGAAGTGAAGGTCGGTTCAGTGAGAAGACCGTTTTCTTCATCGGTAATTACTTCACGGGAGCCGGGCACATCAGTGGCAACACAGGCGAGACCGCAGGACATCGCTTCCAAGAGGGACTTAGGCATACCTTCGTAGAGAGAGGGAAGTATAAAAATGGAGTAGCGATTGATTAGTTGGGGAAGATTGTCGTTGGGTATTATACCCAGCCAGTTGAGGGAGACATTGTATTTGGCGGCGGTGGCGGAAATAGTGGCGGTGTTTTTAGTTTTGCCGACAATATCTAAAGCAAGATCGGTATCAGAAAGAGCTTTTATAAGAGCGAGTATATTTTTTTGGGGATCGCCGGCGCGGCCGATGAAGAGCAGGCGGCTTAAAAGTTTGGGAAGCGGGAGAGGACGGAAAAGGTCGGTATCAATATAATTAGCGACAACATGAACTTTATTGGGGGAGAGGTGATGAGTTTTAATTAGATAGTCGCGGTCGGCGAGAGAGGTGACGAGGGCGAGGTCGCAGACGGCATAAGCGCGGGATTCCAGTTTGAGGGCGGGCTTATTGTTAAGGCCAGCTTGGGAGTCAAAGAGAGACTTGGTGTAGCCGGTGCGGATAATCAGTTTGGATTTTGGATTCAGACGTTTAGCTATAAGAGCGGAGACGGCGCCGTTAATTTGGTTGGTGCGGAGGAAGTGGGAACGGCGGATAGTGGGAAAGTGGAGGAAGGGGAGAAGATATTGGTAAAGGCGGGAGGGGAGAGGGAGGTGGCGGGGTTTGATGATTATATTTTTAGGAAGAGAAGATTGAAAGATAAGTTCGGAGCGGCGGCCGTAGGTGAAAATAAAAACTTTATTAAATTCCGAGGCAAAAATTTTAAGAGGAGCGAGCTCGCGGGTAAGCAGGCCGGATTTTTGCCAAGAAGAAAGAGAGGAGCCGGGAGACAAAAAGAAGGCGAGGTTGGAGGATTTGGATGGGTTATTAATAGAGGTTATTTCTTTAGATGACGGGCTATTTTTTTCTAGATTTTTTAGTTCAGTGTCTTGTATTAAGAAGAGAGACGGGTTAAATTGTGAAATTGATTTCATAATAGTTTTTAAGGGTTCTTATAGTTTTAGTTAATATTATTATTTTTAGGGTTATTTTGACAAGTTAAAGGAGGTAACGACTTTTGTAGATGAATATCAGGATTGATAAATAATTACGGTTTAGAAGTTGATGGATAGATTATTTTATGCTTTAATTTTTAGAATAAATGTATGGGAGAAAAGAGAAAAAAAGCTCTAATTACAGGCATAACAGGTCAGGACGGCAGTTATTTAGCAGAATTTCTGTTAGAAAAGGGGTATGAGATTCACGGAATTATTAGAAGGAGTTCCAGTTTTAACACTGGCAGGATTGACCATTTATACCATGACCATAGGGAAAGCGGCGTGCCTTTGTTTTTACATTACGGAGATTTAAGTGATTCCACAAATATAATCAGATTGATTCAAAAAATACAACCGGATGAAATTTATAACTTGGCGGCTCAAAGCCATGTCCAGGCATCTTTTGAAATCCCGGAGTTTACCGCGAATACTGACGCGATAGGCGTTTTGAGGATTTTGGAGGCGGTGAGATTACTGGAAATGGAGAAAAAAGTTAAAATATATCATGCTTCCACTTCGGAGTTGTACGGAAAAGTTAAGGAAATTCCTCAAAATGAGGAGACTCCTTTTTATCCGAGAAGTCCGTACGGGGTAGCTAAATTATACGCGTTTTGGATTATTAAAAATTATAGAGAAGCGTATAATATGTTTGCTTGTAACGGGATTTTGTTTAATCATGAGTCCCCGAGAAGAGGGGGGACTTTTGTTACTAAGAAAACCACAACAGCGTTGGTTAAAATTAAGCTAGGGTTGCAGAAAACGTTATATTTAGGAAATTTAGACGCTAAAAGGGACTGGGGATACGCGAAAGATTATGTAGAAACCATGTGGCTGATGTTGCAACAAGATAAGGCTGATGATTTTGTAATAGCGACCGGAGAGACGCACTCAGTGAGAGAATTTGTTGAAGAAAGTTGTAGAATATTAGGAGTTGATTTAGAGTGGAAGGGTTCGGGGGTTGGGGAAGTTGGAATTAACAAGGGAACGGGTGAAGAAATAATTAAAATAGATCCTTTTTATTATAGACCTACCGAGGTGGAGTTTTTACAGGGAGACGCCACGAAAGCTAAAAAGGAGTTAATATGGGAAGCAAAAACAAAATTTAAAGAGTTAGTAAAACTAATGGTGGAAGAGGATTTAAAAACTTTTAAAGAAAATCCAAACCATAGACATTAAAATGGGAGTTGAAATATTTACACCGACTTGTAATTTGGAAACTGTGAGAGACGGCCGAGGGGGGATTTTTACGTGGATTCCCGAGGAGCCGATAGCGGAATGGAATTTAAACATTATAAAAGAAGGCAAGGTAAGAGGGCATCATTATCACCCTGAGTTTGTGGAGTATTTTTTAGTTGTGGATGGAGAAGGGGTTCATGTTTCTAAGGATGATAAGGGAAAAGAAAAGTTTTTTTTAATGACCAAGGGTCAGTGCGTTAAAATACCAAAAAATGTTCCGCATGTTTTTTACGCTATCAAAGAGACAACGGCGGTGACTTTTTTAACTAAAAAATGGGATGAGTCCAAGCCGCCGATCGTTCATCAGGAGATGGGAAAATGAAAATTGCTTTAATTGGTTATAAGGGGTTTGTGGGAAGAGCTCTTTTTAAAGAGTTAGATGTTATTGGTGTTGATAGAGATAATTATGAGAAAAAAAAGAAAGATTGGTATGATATGGTGATAAATTCCGCTATGCCTTCCAAAAGATTTTGGGCTTGGAACAACCCTTGGGATGATTTTAAAGCTACAGTGGAGTTAACGGCCGATATATTTTATAACTGGAAGTTTGAGAAATTAATTCAGATAAGCACGGTGTCGGCTAGATGCCAACTTAATCATCCTTATGGCGTGAATAAAGCGGCGGCGGAAATCATAGTTTTAAGCAGGAAGAATAATTTAGTTATCAGGTTGGGAGCTTTATTTGGAGAGGGATTAGATAAAGGAGTAATATTTGATATGTTAAATGGGAAAGAAGTTTTTGTGGCAAAGGAGAGTAGATATAACTATATATCAACCGCAAAGGCTGCGGAAATTATATCAAAAAAAATAAATGAATTCGGAATTATTGAAGTAGGAGCGAAGGACACAATAAGTTTAAAAGAAATTTCGGATTATTTTAAGTTGAATGTTAATTTTAGAGAGAGGTTTGAAGAGCAATTTACAGAAAATCCTGACGAAGATTATCCCGAAGCGAAAGAAGTTTTGGAATTTATAGAAAAAATGAGATGAAGAGAGATTATTCAAATAGTGTTTTAGTAATTACGGGAAGCGGAGGTTTTTTAGGAAAGGCCTTTACGAAGCTTTTGGATGGAAATAAGTTTAAAGAAGTAAGAGAAATAAAATCCAGTAACTTTGATTTAAGAGACCCTAAACAGGCTGATGAAGCAATAAAAGGAGCGGATTATGTTGTGCATATAGCCGGAGTTACAGGAGGAATTGACTGGATTAAAAGACATCCGGGGAGTTCTTTTTATGATAACATCATGATGAATACAAATGTATTTCACGTTGCGATGGAAAATAAAGTCAAAAGATTAGTGGCGATTGGGAGCGTATGTAGTTATCCTAAAATAACCGAAATTCCGTTTAAAGAAGAAAATTTATGGAATGGGCATCCAGAAGAGATAAACGCACCATATGGTTTCGCAAAGAGAATGGCGGTTGTTCAGAGTGACGCCTATAATAAACAATATGGATTAAATTCACAAGTGTTACTTTTAACAAATATGTATGGGCCGCATGATACTTTTGACTTAAATAGGTCTCACGTCGTGCCGGCTTTGATGGTTAGATTTATAGAGGCTGTAGAAAAGAAATTAGATGAGGTAAGTTTATGGGGAGATGGAAGCCCAACCAGAGATTTTTTATTTATTGAGGACGCGGCACAAGCTATTTCGCAGTCCTTGGACTCTGATAGTGTAATGCCTATAAATATCGGCAGTGGAAGAGAAACATCTATTAAAGAGTTAGCGGAAACCATGAAAGAATTAGTTAAGGGGGACTTTGAAATTAAATGGGATACTTCTAAGCCAAATGGTCAACCAAGGAGAGTTTTAGACATATCCAAAGCACAAAAGGAGATCGAGTTTAACCCAAAATATTCATTAAGAGAGGGCTTAGAAAAGACAATAAACTGGTATAAAGAAAACCTTTTGAAGAATTAGTAATTCAGTTTTTCCATTTATTAGAGTGATGAATATTATCAGCTATTAAGTAAAATATATTTTTAATGGGTTTATAGATGAATGGCAGATATTTACGAGTAAAGTCGGTGAAGGGTATCTTATAGCGGAAACGATAGATGGTTTTTGGATCTATAAAGTTGCCACCATAGGACTTGAGGAGTTTTTTTCTTTCTTTATCCAGTTTAGTTTGTTGCGAGCAGGTTTTGGAATTTTCCCATAATCTAAAATTAGCCAGAGTTTTATTAACGTGGAGAGTTTGGCCAGTCTGGAATATTTTGAGAAATAAGTCGTAGTCTATGACGTAATTTAGATTTTCATTTAGTAGACCGCCTACTTGATCATATATTTTTTTAGTAAAAAAGGCGGCGGGTTGACAAATACTATCTCCGCGGCGGAGAAAATTATTAAAGTTAGTTTCTTTAATAATAAGATTTTTCTTGGTACTAGTTTCTTCTTGGAGAGAAAAACAGTGGCCGTAAACCATATCCACGTCGGGGTTGTTTCTGAGTTTGTTTACTATATATTCTATAGCGCCAGGCTCGTAATAATCATCCGAGTTGAGCCAAGCTAGGATACTGCCGGAGGCTATTTGGAAGCCATTATTTATCGCATTAGCTTGTCCCGCGTCCGGCTTAGTCCACCAGGTAAATTTAATCCCCAAACATTTTATAGGATACTGATTGTTTTTAATGAGCTCGTTATATTTTTTTATTATGGAGACGCTTTGATCAGTAGAGCCGCCGTCGGCGATGATATAGTCAATATAAAAATTGCCGGCTTGAGATAGAACACTTTTGATGGTTTGTTCTATAAATTGTCCTTGATTATATGAAGGAGTGACAATGGTGATGGTTTTTATTAGGTTGCTCATACGGGTAATTTTATAGTAAGATAGTGGTTATGAAGCAAGTTTTTTGGGGGATGATTCTTATATCGGAGGTGAGGAGGGATTGGTGTTTTAGTTCGGAAGAGTCGGCATAGGTGAAGATGTTTTTGAAGTATTCTGCGAGGAGGTTGTAAGATGTAATTTTGCGGTGAAGCAGGGCGGGTTTCCCCAGTTTTTGAAATTCATGTTTTTGGTCGTAAAGAAGGCGAGATTTTTTTCTTTAAGACTTATAATTTAATTCAAATATGTTTTTAGTTTCGAATTTAAAGTTAATGGAACGGGTTTCCGGGAATTTGTTTTTTATTTTTTCTTTGAGGGAATTCTTGTCGGGAGAGAGGAAAATGAAGCAGCCGCCTCCGCCGGCGCCGCAAAGTTTTCCTCCCCAGGCGTTATTTTTTAAGGCGAAGTTGTGAATTTCGTCAATGTAGTCATTTGAGGTAGAGGGAGCGAAAGTTTTTTGAGCAGACCAGTTTTTATTTATTATCTCGGAGCAGTTTTGGAGGTTGTTTTTCCGGAGTTCTTGATAAAACTCTAGTCCACAGCGGCTGATTTCTTTCAGAGCGTTCAGATATTTAGGGTAGCCGGAGTTAAAATTTTGGTAAACTTCTTCCACTATGTTTTGAGCGTTGCGAGATTTTCCGATGTAGAGGATGAGAAGTTTTTCTTCTAGATTTTTTATGGTTTCTGGAGGAATGTCGGGATTGATTTTTTCAGTAGAGTTGTTTTGGAATTTGAAGCAGTTTAATCCGCCGTGGACGATAGAAAACATATCCTGGCGGCCGATGGCCCAATTCAGGTCCATATTTTCTAACTTGAAAAGGTCTTCGGATATTTTTTTCGGAGTTTGTGTTTCTAAATAATGGCGGCCGCCTCTTAACTCTATAAGCTCTAGGAGTTTAATGGCGGTAGAAGTGGCAAGACCTATTCCGCGAGGGTAGTTATTGAGGTTTAGTTGACCGTCTTCAAGAGTAATATGAGGGCGGATAGTGGCGTTAGTAACATAACCAACGGTGTTTTTTATGAGGTAAGGAATATCGGTCCAACCGCCGGCGAAATCAACTCTTAGGGGAGCTTTGAAGCTTCTTAGTTTAGCGCCGAGGATGATGTTAGTAGTGGAGGTGTGAGGGGAGCGTTCAACGGTTTTTAGTTCTATGCCAAGAAGGGAACAAAGTCCTTTTTTGGATTCAAAGTTGGAGTCGTCAGGGGGAATACCAAGAATGTGAGGGCGAAGTTCTTTAATTGTTTCATAATAGTCAATGGAGGTGTTTTCGTAGAGTTTTTTTTCTCCGAGGATAACGTAGTCGATATCCTGGATGGCGGAAAGAGTGTAGAGGCGGTGGAGTTCGGGATTGATGGGGCGACCAGGCCCTTTTAATTTAGAGATAATACTATCGCGACCAACGCTGACAACTAAAATATCGCCCAGTTCTTTATATTTTTTAAGGGCGATGGCATGGCTAATATGGAAAAGGTCGAAGCAGCCGGAGACGAGAACGATTTTTTTATTATCTATAGCAGCTTGCTCTCTAATGGAGGAGAGGTGTTTGAATTTGATGATTTTTTCGAGATGAGGCATTTTTTTCTATAATTATATACTATTGTTTATTCCGGTAGCGGAGTTTATCTAGAAAGAAGTAGAGGATTTTTTTGCAGAGATTATATAGTTTAGGAAGGCGGTTACGAGCGGTTTTTAGAAGTTTGATTTTGGCGCGGAAAGCATAGATAGTTTTGGGGTCGATGAGGTTGCCGCCGTGGCGTTTGAATATCTTTTTTCTTTCCAAATTGAACTTTTCTTGGTTGGAATAGGTTTTGGAATTTTCCCAGATGCGGAAGTTAGCAAGGGTTTTATCCAGACAGAGGCCTTGGTCAACTTTAATAATTTTAAGCCAGAGATCATAGTCAAAGGCATACTGGAGATTGTCGTCAATGGGTCCGACTTGTTGGAAAACTTTTTTAGTGAAAAAGGCGGCGGGTTGGCAGATACTGTGGTTGCGGCGGAGGATTTTTTCAAAGTTTCCGGGTTCTGATTGAAGAATTTTTTTTCTTCCGGTTTCTTGATAGATAACAAAGCAGTTTCCGTAAAGGAGGTCGTATTTAGGATGGATTTGGAATTGTCTAGTAATAAAGTCAAAGGTTCCTGGTTCGTAATAGTCGTCAGAGTTAATCCAGGCGAGAATGTCGCCTTCGGCCATCTCGAAACTTTTGTTGATGCCGTAGGTTTGTCCTTGATTTTCTCTTAGCCACCAGTGGTAGTTAATTCCGAGGCACTTGATAGGAAACAGCTTGTTTTTTAAAAGTTGATCATATTTTTTTATAATTTCTAGACTTTGGTCGGTAGAGGTGTTGTCGGAAATTATATAGTCAATATAAAAATTACCGGCTTGAGATAGGACACTTTTGATGGTTTGTTCTATAAATTGGCCTTGATTATACGAAGGGGTGACAATGGTGATGGTTTTTGATGGTTTGCCCATTGGTTGTATTTATATTACTATATTAAAGATGAATCAAGCGAGGGGGGAGGCGTGGTTGAGGAGGGGAATATTAGCGGCGGCGGCGATAACGCCGTTTTTGACTTTATATATCTCCAAAAATCTGTTTTTTCCGTACATTACTGGTAAGGCGTTTTTGTTCCGGATTTTAGTGGAGTTGATGCTGGTGGTGTGGGCGGGGCTTTTGGTTTTGAACTGGAAGAAGTATCGGCCGCAGTTTTCGGCGATGATGGCGGCAATGATAGCCATCTTGGTGGTGGTGGGATTGGCGGACTTATTAGGGGTTAATCCTTTCTTAAGTTTTTGGTCGCGGATGGAGCGGATGGACGGATACATTAACCTGTTGCACTTGGCGGCGTACTTTTTCGTGCTGGCGAATGTTTTGCGAGCCAGGTGGGAGTGGAATACCCTTTTCGCCGCTTTTACGGTGACGGCGATGGGGCAGGTTATTTACGCCTTGATGCAGAAAGCGGGAAAGATTCCATCCATTATCGGCGGGTTCAGAGTGGAGGGTACATTCGGCAATCCGACGTATCTAGCGGCGTTTCTTCTTTTGGCGTTCGGATTTTCTTTAATTTTGATGATACGGGCGCGGCGGGGATGGCAGAGATGGACACTCGCGGGGGGAATGGCGTTGATACTGATAACAATTTATCTGACGGCGACGAGAGGAGTTATGGTGGGGCTGGCGGTGGCGGCGGTTTTGTTCGCACTGGTATTTTTATGGATGAGCAGGAGAGAAAGAGGAGAGGGGATAAGGAGAGGAAAAAAGATAGCGGCAATGCTTTTGATATTGGCGGTGGGATTACCGGCATTGCTTTATTTGGGGCGGGGGACGGCAATTATTCAACAGAATGAAACGTTGAACCGGCTGGCGTCTATTTCCTTGGCGGACCGGACGACGCAGGCAAGATTTTTGGTATGGCAGCTGGCGTGGCGGGGGGTGGAGGAGCGGCCGATTTTGGGGTGGGGGCAGGAAAACTTTGTGGATGTTTTTAGCAAGTATTACGACCCGGCACTTTATAATCAGGAACAGTGGTTTGACCGCGCCCACAACTTTATTTTTGACTGGCTGACGGCGGCAGGATTTTTGGGGTTGGCTGCTTATATGTTTTTGGTGGGAGCGATGGCGATGGCGTTTTATCGCTATGGAAAGAGAGCGGAAGATTGGCGGGGAAAAACAGAAGGGTTAGTATTGTTGTCGCTTTTAGCGGCCTATTTAATTCAGAACTTGTTTGTTTTTGATAACTATGGAACATACGTAGGTTTTTACGCGCTGGCGGCGTACGCGGTTTGGCTGGGGCGAGGAGGGGAGGAGAAGGATGAGAATGAATTTAATTTTCAAGAGGGACAAGTAAGAAGGGCGGCGGGGGTGGCGGGGACATTGGCAGTGATTTTGATAGTGGCGGGGTGGTGGTCAATTTATCAGCCGTATCGGCAGGCGGCGACGATGATAGAGGCGACCAAGCTTTTATACAGCACCGGTTCGGTTGGCAGTGAGGTGAGAAATAAATTTCTGAAGGCAGTGGAGATAAATCCAATCGGGAGAGCGGAAGTGAGAGAGCAGATGGGAAAGATAGTGAACGATATTTTAAACACAACGATGGGGAGGCAGTTGCCAAAAGAGAATCGGGAGGCGTTTGTGAAGGCGATGCTGGCGGAGATGGAGAAAGAGTTAGAAAACAAGCCGGACAATTTGCGCAATCGATTGTTTTTGGGAACGATTTACACGCGATTTGCGGAGATAGACAAATCGTTTTTGGATAAGGGAACGGAACATTTGGAGGAGGCGATAAGAATATCGCCGAGAAAGCAGCAGATTTATTTCGCGCTGGCGGAAAATTATATGAAGCGCAATGAGGGGGAGAAGGCGTTTCAATTGCTGGGCAAGGCGGTGGAGCTGGCGCCGGAGTACCACACGGCGCGGGCGAATTACGCTTTTATCGCGGCGATGTTGGGACGGCGGGACGTAGTGGAGGAGATGACAAGCGAAAACTTCCGGGGTGAAGATTATGCTAAGGTAGGGAGCGCGTATATTACGAGACAGGAGTTTACGCGGGCGCTGGTTTATTACGAGAAAGCGGTGGAGTTGGCGTCGAATGACGCCGGTTACCGCGCGAATTTGGCGGGACTTTATTTAAACCAAGGGAGAAGAAAGGAGGCGATAGAGCAGGCGTTAAAAGCGCGGGAGATTGACCCGAATAACTATATGGAAAGCGTAAATGAGTTTTTGAAGAATGTAGGAGAGTGATGATGAATGACAAATTTAATAGAATGGCTTTTTGCTTGGCTTGGTAATATTCTCCCCATTACCCTTGTTTCCGCTATTCGCTTAAAGCGAGTAATATTCGCTCCAATCCAATTTGGCTTATAAAATGACCGGTTCCCGTTCCTCCTAGGAGGATTTTCCGACCAGTCATATTTATAGAAGCCAAATTGTTCATGCCGCTCATTTACCGCTAATTAAGCTCATAGAAGTCGCCAATGACAATGGGGAGAATAATTTATTCTTTCTTGTTTTAGAGAGAGAAGTTGGACGAAATGTAGTCCACTCAAAGCGGACTTTTATTTTTCCGCTGAAAAATCACTCTGACTCGTCCGCCAGTTGGCGGACTCCCCGCCCGAACGACTAGTTGTTCTGGTCGGGCGGGCGCGCGGTCTTATGGAAAAAGCCGCTATCGCCAGAAGATATATTTTTAGAGGGGGGAGTTGGATAATAAGGTAGCCCGCTTACATTTTGTCAAACAAAACGTTGGCGGGCTTTTATTTATTTTGATTTAAGGAGGGAGAGAATTTTATAGAGGATTGGTTCGCGGAGGATAAGGAGAACAATTAAGTAAATAAGTGGCGGGACAATGAGGACGGGGAGCGTGTAAGAAGAGAGGATAAAAGCGGCGGTAGCGGTAGCGAGAGCGGCTAAAGCGATTTTAATTAGGCGAGGAGCGATGGAAAAGGGCTCGGTTTTTTGCAAGCGGCGGTAGAGGTAGATGTTAATGACAATTTGGTTTATGAGAGTAGCCAGAGCGGAGCCGACAATGCCGAGAGAAGGAATGAGAAGGATATCAAGAATCAGGTTTCCAAGGAAACCGGTCAGGGAGTAGACAATAAGGTCGCGCTCGCGGCCGAGAGCAAAGGCAGCATTACTTAGCATCATGGAAGGGAAGACGAAGAGGAGAGAAAGAGAGAGAATAGCGAAGGGAGCGGCGGCGGCGGCGTAATTGGCGCCGTAGAGGAGGGCGATGAGAGAAGGGGCGGCAATAGCGCCGACTAGGGTGGCGGGGACAGCGAGGGTGATAAGGATAATAATGCCCTCTTTTAATATTAGCCGGAAGCGGTGGCGGTTACCGTTTTGAGCGGAGAGAACAGGAAAGAAACCGGCGGCAACGAGGGCGGGAAGAAGGTAGAGGAGCTGAATCGGTTTTTGGGCGGCGGAGTAGAGACCGGTAGCGGTGGGGGTGGAAAGCCAGCCCAAAAGGATGATATCGGTGTTAATCATAACTGCTCCCATAACGGTAACGGTGGCGAAGGGGAGGGAGGAAACAAGAAGTGATTTTAGGCGGGCAAAAGAAGCAAGTTTAATTGGCGGGAGATAGGGGAAAATAAAGATGGCCATAAGAAGAGCGCCGAGGGCGGCGCCGAGGGCGTATCCCCAAGCAAGAGAGTAGGCGGTGGGGAGGAGAGCGAGAGCAATGAAGCCAAAAATGACAATAGCGAGATTAGTGGCGATGACGGCGGCGGCTTCAAGAGACATTTTATTGCGGGCGCGGGCAATGGCGGCGCCGAAATCACGAAAACTGTCAAAAGCGAAGATGATAGCCACAGCCGGAAGGAGTATAGCGGCTTCGGGAATAGCGGCCAGATAATTCCGGAAGATGAAAATAAGAATAACAAAGGCGGATACCGCGATTGTTTTAAGAGTGAGGCCGGCGGAGATAATGTTGATGCCGGAGCGGCCGGGCTTATCAGCAGGCAGACCGGACTCCTCGCGGGTGATAAGGGCGTTGATGCCCAGGTCGGCGGCGATGGAAACTAAAGCGGCGATAGAGAGGGCGTAAGAGAAGGCGCCAAAACTTTCCGCTCCCAAGAGGCGGGCGGCGTAGATGATAAGGACGGCGCGCAAGAGACGGCCGATGAGCTGGCCGGAGAGGAGCCAGGAAGTATTACGAAAGACGAGACGGGAGAGTGGGGTGGGGGTCATAATTTAAAAATCAAAAATCAAAATTTAAAATTGATGAGGTTTACTCCGCTAGCTGGCGGAATAAACTTTTTATTTATTAAGAGGGGGTGATGAAGAGGGTTTTTAGGGTGCGGAGAATGATAAGAGCGTCGAAAAGGAGGGAGCGGTGTTTGATATAGTAGAGTTCGTATTCAAGTTTAGCGCGAGCGTCGGTTGAGGAGGCGCCATAGCGGAAATTGATTTGAGCCCAGCCGGTGACGCCGGGCTTGACGATATGGCGGAGTTCGTAGAAAGGGATGGTTGTTTGGAGCTGGCCGGTAAATTCCGGGCGTTCGGGGCGGGGACCAACGAAAGAGAGCTCGCCTTTAAAAATATTCCAGAGTTGGGGGAGTTCGTCTAAGTGGACGCGGCGGAGGAAGGCGCCGATACGCGTCAGGCGGGGGTCGTGGGGGGAGGCCCAGCGGGCGGCGCCGTCGGCTTCGGCGTCCGCGACCATGGATCGGAATTTGAAGAGAGTGAAGGGATGTTCGTGGCGGCCAACGCGGCGCTGGCCGTAGATGGCGCCGCCGGGGGAGGAGATAAAGACAGCGGCGGCGATAAGCAAAAGAAGAGGAGAGAGAAGAATAAGAAGGAAGGCGGAGAGGATTATTTCCAGTACTCGTTTGGCGAGAGAGTAAAACTTGCGGTTGCGGGTGATGTTTTCCAGAAACCAAGATTCTTCAATTTCGGAGATAGGGACCTTTTGAAAAATTTTTTCGTAAAAGAGGTCGGTGTCAATGACGTCCAGGTTGAGATTAATTTTGCGGTAGAGGGATTTGACGAAGATGAGCTGAGGTTTGAGGTCGGCGGGGATAACAATAGTGCTGGCTTGCTGGCGGGCGATGAGATTTTCCAACCGGTCAAGATGGTCTTTGAGGCGGCGGTCAGGGAAACGTTCAATAACGTGGTAGCCGAGCTGGGGGTTGCCGGCGAGGCAGGAGGCGATTTCTTCGGTGGTAGGACCGGAACCGATGAGGATTACTTTAGAGGATGCTTGGCGGTAGATGAGAAGATTAAAAGTTTGGCGCCAGATAATTTCCAAGATGAAAACGGTGATTAAAAATAAGAAGAGGTTGGCGCGAGGAGTAATTCCGAAAACGGGAGTGAGGTAGAGGAAGGCGATAGAGGCAAGAGTGCCGATGCCAAGAGCGCCGGATAAGGTTTTTAGGAAGTCGAAGTTGTTTTTTAAAATTTTTGGTTCGTAGAGTCCGGCGATGTAAAAGATAAGCAGCCAAACAGGAAGAATAATGGAGAAGGGTATGAAGTGGAGAGAGAAGAAGTAGGCGGTGTTGTTTGGGTAGCGGAAATTGACAACCAACCAGAGAGCGCTAAAAAAGAGGGCGATGTCGCCTAAGAGCAGAAGATATTTTTTAAGACGGAGGGACATTTGCGGAAATAACCAATAACCAAACAAATTAAAAATTAAAATATTTAATAATCAAACAAATCAAGTTGAGAAAAAGGCATTTTTATTATACACTGCCGGCTGGAAGTAGATTTCAGAAGGGGCTATAATCAGAGTATATGGACAGGAAACTATTTTGGATAGGAATGGCAGTAAGCGTGTGGATGATAATCTCTCCTTGGGTACTCGGTTTTGAGGGGGTGGATGTGGCGCGATGGAGCAATGTTTTTGCCGGAGCAGGGATGACGCTTATAGTACTATGGATTTATTTCTCGCGCACGCATTGACTTTGGCGGAAAGACACTTATACTGAAATACGCACGAGCGGTTTGGTAAAAAATCAGGCCGCTAGTAGAATAGTAGAACCTCGACACAAAAATAGTCCATAGCTGTTTTTAGGTCGGGATTCTAAAGTAAAGGTCGCTTACTTGGAAATACAATTAATCAGCTAAATATTATTATGGACGAAAACACGATGAACAATCCTACTCCTGCTCCGATGCCGACTACTCCAGGTAGTGGCGACCAGCAGCCGATGACGCCGCCTGCCGAGCCAATGATGCCGACACCGCCGATGCCGACACCGGGAATGCCGATGCCGGAATCACATCCGGGCGAAGGCGGAATGATGCCGCCAGCGACTCCGCAGCAATAAGAAAAAAACTCTCCGCTTGAAGCGGGGAGTTTTTTGATAAATTAAAAGATTAAAAATCAAAATGAAAAGTTGATGTAGTCCACCATGGGTGGACTTTTGTTTTAATAAAATAATGAGTTATAATTTGTTCTGTTATGAAATATGATTTAGTGATAATTGGCGGGGGGCCGGCGGGAGCGGCGGCAGCAGTTTACGCGGCGCGCAAAAAGTTTAAGACGGCGGTGATTACCGATTTATTCGGCGGGCAGTCGGTGGTTTCCGACGACATTCAAAACTGGATCGGAGAGGAACATATTACGGGACTGGGGCTGGCGAAAAAATTTGAGAGCCACGTGCGGGCGCAGGAGGGAATTGAAATACTAACGGGAGAGAAAGCGACACAAATAGGAAAGACGGAAGAAGGATTTGAAGTGATGATGGAGAGCGGAAAGAAGATAGAGACAAAAACGGTGGTAATGGCGGCGGGAGCGAGACGACGGAAGTTGGGAGTGCCGGGGGAGGAAAAGTTTGCGGGGAAGGGGGTGGCGTATTGCGCCACGTGTGACGCGCCTCTTTTTGCCGACAAGACGGTGGCGGTGGTGGGGGGAGGAAACGCGGGATTGGAGTCGGCTTTGGATTTGGAATCGTACGCGGAGAAAATTTATATTTTAGAGAAAACAAAAAGTTTGCGGGGGGACGAGGTGACTTTGGAGAAAGTTAAAAACAGCCCGAAGATGGAAGTGATTTTTGGAGCGGAGGTGGCGGAGATAACGGGAGAAAAGTTAGTGGCGGGACTGAAATATAAGGACGAGCAGGGAAACATAAAAGAACTTAAAGTGGAAGGCGTGTTTGTGGAGATAGGTTCAACGCCTAATTCGGACTTGGTTAGGGGGTTGGTGGAGATAAACCAGCGGGGAGAGATTATGGTTGACCAGAGGACACAGGCGGCGTCGCGGCCGGGGATTTGGGCGGCGGGGGACGCGGCGGATGGGCTTTATAAACAGAATAACGTGGCGGTGGGGGACGCGATAAAGGCGGTGCTTAATATCGGGGATTATTTACAGAAGGGGAAGTAGAGAGACAATATATTTATATTTAAATAATAGACAAGATGAATGTTTTTTATCGAATTTCAATAATAATGGGAATCTCTACGTTACCGGTTATTCTTTCCCATATTATTTCGTTAACTTTTTTGCGTAATTTAGCGCTAGGGAATTCAGGATTCGCATGGGATCCTTTATCAATTTTATTTTTTCCTTTAGTTTATTTTATTTATCCCGCTGTTTTTTTAGGAGTATTAATTATAGGATCGTTTATTCTTTTAAGGATTAATAGTAATAATGGGAAAGAAGTTATTGGGTTTATAATTTTTTCCACATTAATTTTATTAGCAGTGATATTTATCCCGGGTATTGAGGATATTTTAAATAGATTTTTTGGATTAGTATAAAGATCAAAGAGAGTGAAGACGGATATATTATATAATAATGAGTTTTAAGATGGCGGGGATGTGGCTGGCGGCGGGGTTTGCAGCCGGATTTTTAGCGGGTGGGGTGGTGGGAGCGCCATCAGGCATGTTGGCGGAGGTAAAGAGCGTTTTAGGGATGCTACAGGAGACGGAGTTGGCGGAGATCCCGTTGATTAAAGACGAATTACAAATAGCGAATAGCGAATTAGGAATCACGGAGGGGATGGAAGTTAATGCGCCGGCGGTGGCGGCGGTAGTGGATAGCGAGCGGCAGGCGGCCAATACATTTTTGGGCAGCGGGCCGGTGTCGCTTAATTTTGATTTTTCGGGAGCGACAATTCAGATTACGGCCGATCGGGTGGAAGTGACGCCAGCGGGAGGAAGTTTAACAGAAATCCTGGCGCCGGTGGCGGTGGGGGAGGGAAAGGCGTGTACCACTAATGAATACAGCGTGCCACAGAGGGGAAATGTTTTATTATCGGAAGTGGCGTGGATGGGAACGGAGGAAAGTCCGGCGGCGGAGTGGATAGAGCTTAAAAACACCGGACAGTCAGAAGTGGATATTGGCGGGTGGCAGGTGGCAACGAGAGACAGAGGAGTGGCGGTGGTTTTTCCGGCGGGAACAAAAATTCCGCCGCGAGGATTGTTTTTGATGGAGAGAGGGGATGATAACACGGTAGTTGGCGTTAAGGCAGGTTTGATTTACAAGGGGCCGCTTTTGAATGAAGATGAAGCGTTGTTTGTTTTTGACGAGAGCTGTAACTTGATGGACGAGGTGGCGGCGGATCCGAAATGGCCGGCAGGGGAGGCCCAGACGCGCAAGCCGATGGAGAGGAACTGGGTGATGCTGGCGTGGAAGACGACTAATCAAGTTGGGGGGACGCCGGGCAGTGATAACAGCTATGCTGTTATCACTGCAAGTGAAAAGTTTAAAGTTAATAAAGTTGAAAGCGATACAGGGGAAGGAGCAAGCAATGAAGAAAGTTTTGTTGGTATGGTAGTAGTAGAGTTTAGCGAGATTCAGGTGGGGACGGACGCGGGCGGGAGCGACGAGTTTATAGAGCTTTATAATTTGGGGAGTGCAATGGCGGATTTGACGGGGTGGGCGATAAAAAAGAAAAGTTCCACCGGCGCGGAAAGTTCTTTGATGGCGGCCAGTCGGCTGGAGGGAAAACAGATTCCGGCGGGGAAGAAATTTTTGCTGGTCAACGAGAGTGGGTACACAGGAAACGTGGCGGCGGACGCGACGTGGGCGAGTTCCAATACTATCGCTTATACTAACAACGGGCTAGTTTTGTATAATGCGGAAGGGGTGATTATGGAAGAAGTCAGTTGGACAGAGATTCCGAAGAATAAGAGTTATAAAAAGATAGGGGGAAGCTGGCAAGTAAAGGAAGTACCGGAGCCGCAAAATAGTAGCAATTAAAAGTTTTAAAGTTTAGAAAATGGAAATAGTGGCGATGCTGTATAATTTGAGGAGTGCGCATAATACGGCATCGTGTTTTCGGACGGCGGACGGGGCGGGAGTTAAAAAGTTATATTTGGCGGGAACGACGCCGGCGCCGGTGGATAGGTTTGGTGATGCGAGAGCGGATTTTGCCAAGGTGGCGTTAGGGGCGGAGAAGAGTGTAAAATATGAAAAAGTCGCGGATGTTTTTGAGTTAATAAAAAGGTTAGAGGGGCGGGGATTTTTAATAGCGGCGGTGGAGCAGGATGGGAGAGCGGAAAGTTTGTTTGAGTTTATAAAAACGGCGAATAAGGTAGCCCTTAGACAGGCTCAGGGTATAAGAAAATTGGCATTGATTTTCGGGAATGAGGTAGAGGGAGTGCCGGAGGAGATTTTAAAGAAATGCGATAAGATTTTAGAAATACCGATGCGGGGGAAGAAGGAGTCATTGAACGTTAGTGTGGTGTTTGGAATAGCGGTGTATGCGCTGAGTGAGGCGGCGCAAAATTAAAAATTTAATCCGCCATCCGCCAGTTGGCGGAGGCGGAGGCGGATGGGACCCGCCCAACGGAGTTGTTCGGGCAAGTGACAGAAAAAAAATGACTAAAATGATTATTTTTGCGGCTGTTTTAGCGGTGGTCTTGGTTGTCGCGGCGGGGGCAGTGGTTTTTTATAGTCCGAAGATAGATAAGAATTCTTATAAAAAGGCGGAGGTTTTAATCGGAAGCAATAAGTTTATGGTGGAGGTGGCGGAGACGGCGGCGCAGATGGCGCTGGGGTTGGGAGGAAGAGAAAGTTTGGGAGAGCGAGAGGGGATGCTGTTTCTTTACAATCCGCCGGCGCGGCCGGTTTTTTGGATGAAAGGTATGAAGTTTCCCATAGATATTGTCTGGATAAGAGATGGGGTGGTGGTGGAAGTGGTGAAAAATGTTCAACCCGGCGGGTTTTGGAAGGGAGAGAGGTTTAGTCCGGAGGAGAGGGTTAATATGGTGTTGGAGGTTGGGGCGGGGGTGGCGGAGGCGCTTGGGGTAAAGAAAGAAAGCAGGCTTGAGGTAAGATTGTAAGAAATAAAATCACCCCACTATTCTTTTTTGATGACAGTATGTTGTGGTATACTTGTTGTGACATGAAGAGTCATAAAAAGAAATTGAAGATGGAGAAAGTGAATGTTTCACCGAGTGATTTTAAGGAACTGGCTGATTTTATCGGTCAGCGTTTTAGCGCGTCAGACAAGCGTTTTGATGCAGTAGATAAGCGTTTTGATGCAGTAGATAAGCGTTTTGACGCGTCAGACAAGCGTTTTGATAGGGTAGACAAAGAACTGAGTGAAGTTAGGGATCGCGTTAGTGAGTTAGGTGGGCAGTTTAATATGCTGCAGGAAGCGGTTGATACTTATGCTAAGAAAGCGGATAGTTATTTTCAGGAGATGTTGATGTTGTCTCATAAAGTTGATCGATTGGAGAGGTGGCTGTTGCAGATAGCAGATAAGGTGAATGTTAAACTTAAACCATAACTTTGACTATGAAGAAAAGAATTGCGATAAACGGGTTTGGCAGAATCGGGCGGCTTTTTTTTCGTCAGATAGCGGGAAATTCCAAAATAGAGGTGGTGGCGATAAATGATTTGGGAGACGCGACCAATCTGGCATATCTTTTGCGGCATGATTCGGTTTATCGGAATTGGCCGGAGGAAATTAAAATTGAAGGTAGTTCTTCAACTAACTTGGGAACTAAGGGGAATTTTTTAATTGTGAACGGAAAGAAAATAGTGATGTTGCAGGAGAAGGAGGCGGCGAAACTGCCGTGGAAGGATTTAAAAATTGACTTGGTGGTGGAGTCAACGGGGGCGTTTGAAAGTTTTGAGAAGGCGGAGGCGCATTTGAAGGCGGGGGCGAAAAAAGTGGTGATTACGGCGCCGGCTAAAGATGAGGAAGGAACGGCGGGAGGGCGGACGGTTTTAATGGGGGTGAATGACGAGAAGTTAAAGACATGCCGTTTGAGTTCTAACGGGTCATGCACGACAAACGCGACGGCGCCGGTGGTGGCGGTTTTGGCGGAAAAATTAGGAATAAAGAAAGCGGTTTTGAACACCATCCATGCTTACACGGCAACGCAGTTAATCACGGACGGGCCGGTCAGGGGAAAAGATTTTTTGAGGGGACGGGCGGGAGCGCAAAACATTATTCCTTCCACGACGGGAGCGGCGATAGCAACGACGAGAGTAGTGCCTGAATTGGCCGGAAAGTTTGATGGAGTGGCGATGAGAGTGCCGGTGGTGGCGGGGTCGGCGGCGGATATAACTTTTTTAGCGAGTCGGAAGACGACAGTGGAAGAGGTGAATAGTATTTTGAAAAAGGCGGCGCGAGAGAAGAGGTGGAAAGGAATCTTGAATGTGTCAGAGGAACCACTAACATCATCGGACATAATTAGGGAACCGTACGCGGCGATTGTGGACGCGTCATTTACAAAAGTTGTAGACGGGGATTTGGTTAAGGTGTTGTCGTGGTATGACAATGAGTGGGGATATGTGGCAACGCTTATTAGACATGTAGAACAAGCGTTGAAGTAATTTTCAATTAAAGTAATTTACTTCGTAAATTTTTTGAGTTTATGTTGCTTTATATCGGGGCGGACCATAAGGGATATACGCTAAAAGAGGCGTTAAAGAATAATCTTATTCAGCAGGGATATCAGCCGCAGGATGTGGGCAATACAGCCAATGACTCCGAGGACGATTATCCGAAGTTCGCGGCGGCGGTGGGACGAAGTGTGCAGGACTCGCCGACAGAAGCGAGAGGAATCGTGATTTGCGGCAGCGGGGCGGGAGCGGATATCGTGGCGAATAAGTTTCAGGGAGTGAGAAGCGTACTGGGATTTTCCACCGACCAGGTGTTTGACGCGCGGCGAGATGATGATGTAAATGTGCTGGCGCTACCAGCGAGTTTTATTGACGAGGAGGCGGCGGCGCAGATAGTGAAAGTTTTTTTGGCGACGCCATTTTCTGGAGAGGAGAGACACAAGCGGCGGATCGCGGAGATAACAGAGATTGAACAAGGGAGATAGGAGTATGGAGAGGGATGGATTCCTGCCACGCTAGTGGGCGGGCAGGCTGGCGCGGGAACCCGCCCAACGGAGTTGTTCGGGCAAGCGACAGAAATTATGGAAGTAATACCGGGAATAAACGAGGTTGATTTTGAAGAAGTGGCGCGCAAGTTTGAGACGGCGCGGGGGTTTGGGGCGGAATGGGTGGAAATTGATATCGGTGACGGCAAGTTTGGAACGGTTATTACTTGGGAGGAACCGGAACGTTTAGGGGAACTTAAACCGCCGCCGAAGGTGGCGGTGCATCTGATGGTGGAAAATTCGGACGCGGAGGCAGTGAACTGGATGATAGAGCCGGTTAAGAGATTACTCTTTCACGCGGAGGCGACGCGGGAACCGATAAGGTTGGCGAGGATGTGCCGAGAGCGGGAAATTGAGCCGGGACTGGCAATGATGGCGGCAACGCCGTGGGAGCAGATTAAAGAGTTGATAGCGGAGTTTAATTTCTTTCAGGTGTTGGCGGTGCCGCCGGGGAGAGCGGGACAAAAGTTTGACGAACGAGCGTTGGTGATGTTGGCGTGTTTACGGCAAGCGGCACCGGATGCTAAAATAGAAGTGGACGGCGGCGTTAATTTGGAAACAGCGCCGCGAATAATAACAGCGGGAGCGACGGTGCTGGTAGCGACATCATTTATTTTCGGAGGTTACAACCCGGGGGCGGCATATCAAACGCTCAAAGCGCTTTAGATTTTTAAAATATGCGTTATCGCTACATTGCTTCACAATCAAACGGGAAAATAAGCGAGGGAGAGGCGGATGTGGCCAGTCCATCAGAAGTGCTGCAAATGCTCGCGGCGCAGGGTTTGCGCCCTATTTCCATAAAGCCGGTGGGGCTTAATATCAGAGGAACAGTGCTTTTTGCCGGGCGGATAAGTTCTTCGGATAAGGTGTTTTTGACCAAATATCTGGCGTTGATGCTTAAGGTAGGAACGGATTTACTGAAGGCAATAAACATTTTAATAGACGATTTTGACAAGCCGGCGGTGAAAAAGATATTGATTGAGATCAAGTCATCGCTGGAGAAAGGGCAGCCGTTTTATTCCACTTTTGCCAAATATCCGAGAATCTTCTCCTCGGTTTTTGTGAGTTTAGTGAAGTCGGGAGAGGCATCGGGAAATTTGGAGATGGTGTTTGAAAATTTAAGCCGGACACTGGAGAAAGAACAGATGCTCAAGAACAAAATCCGGTCGGCGCTGATTTATCCGATGATGCTTTTAACCCTATCGTTTTTTATGGTGATTTTTTTGGTGACTTTCGCGTTACCGAAGGTGTCGGCGATGTTCCTTTCGGGGGGGTTTAATCCGCCGGTGTTTTCCAGAGTAGTTTTTTCAGTAGGAAACGTGATTGGCAGTTCTATTTACTGGCTACTGCCGCTCACAATACTAGGGGTGGCGGGAATGACGCTTTTCTTTATGAGAACGTTGTCGGGCAGGAAACTTATGTATCAGTTCATAGGGTATGTACCGGTGGTGCGGACAGTTACCAAGAAGATTGCTTTGCAGAGATTCGCGATAACGTTGGCGTCGTTGATGCGTTCCGGACTGCCGATTTTGGAATCGCTGGAGATAACGGCGGACACGGTTGGCCATGAAGAGTTGAGAGCAGGTTTGCGGCGGGTGTCGCGGGAGGGGATATCTAAAGGATTAACGTTGGGAGAGGCGTTTAAGAAAGAGACGGTTTTTCCGAAAGTGGTAACGAATCTAATCGCGGTGTCGGAGCGGGCGGGGCACGTGGAGGAAGTGCTGGGGACGCTGGCGGATTTTTACGAGTCGGAGATAGACGTTTCAGTGAAGACGTTAGTGTCATTTATTGAGCCGGTGATGTTGCTGGTGCTGGGGCTTATAATCGGGACGATAGCGTTGTCAATAATCATTCCGATTTACCAGTTAGTGGGACAGTTTTAGGAAGTTGAAAATTCAAAAATCAAAAATCAAAATGACAGATAAAAGTTACCGAGGAGGGTTTTCGCTAATAGAGCTTTTATTATCGCTGTCAATTATAGCTGTTTTAGGAACGGTGGGAATGGTTAATCTGACGGCTTTTAGCCAGGAGAGAGCGCTTTTGAGCCAAGCGGAAAAGATGGTGGTAGTAATAAGAGACGTACAGGATAAAGCGGCGGCGGAAGAAAACGGCACTGCCTGGGGGATTAAAATAACCAATAATGCTTCCAGTAGCGACCTTTACGAGACGTTTTACGGAGCGAGCTACGCGGCGGGAACGGTGGACGATATTTTTTATCTGCCGACAGGTTTAGTGTTGGCGAGTCCGGCGGCGGGAAGTAACACGGAGATAGTTTTTACCAAAGGGACGGGGGAGCCGAACGCGACGGCCACGATTGACATAGAGACAGCGACGGGCAGTCGGAATTACCGCGTTAACATAAACGCGGCGGGAACGGTGGAGGGGATAAAAAGCGGTGAGGGATTGGTCGGATATTGGAAATTTGACGAGGGAACGGGAACGACGGCGCTGGACAGCAGCGGTTATAATCGTAACGGAACTATTAGCGGGGCAACGGTAAACCAGACGGGGCAGGTGGGGAAGGCATACAGTTTTGGCGGTGACGGAGACAATGTTAATTTAGGTAATGTTTTTGATTACACGATAGGTAATTTTAGTTACGCGTTTTGGATAAAATTAAACAGTTTAGCGGCACAGACGGTGCCTTTGTATAAGGGTAGATATGAAGTTGACGGATGGTACGTGAATGTGGAGACGAACGGGATAACCAGAATTGTGACTAATATCCTAAGCAGTGCTGTTAGTTTGAGTTCAGGCGCGGGGGCAATAACAACCGGAACTTGGTATCATATAGTGGGGGTTAAAAATGGTTCTTTCAGCAAGCTTTATATAAACGGAGCGGAGGCGGCGTCTGGAACTTTACAGAATCCGACTTCAGCAAGCGATGATTTTCTGATTGGCAGTTATCGGGCAGGGGCGTTGCCGGTGAACGGGTTAGTTGACGATGTGAGGATATGGAACCGAGCGCTGTCGGCGGCGGAGGCGGGAGATTTGTATAATGATACGAAATAAAGAGACGGAGAGGATGGATTCCTGCTTTCGCAGGAATGACAAGAGGGGAGCGGGAAAAAGAAAAAAACAGAAAATTACAATGACCAAATAATTAGTAACTAGGGAAGAATTATGAATCATGAATTAATAATTAAGAATAGGGCGGGGCAGGCGCTGGCAGAGATTTTAATATCGGTAACCATTTCGGGGCTGGTTTTGGGGTCAGCGGCGTTTGTGGCGGTGTCGGTGATAAACTCAAATAAGAGTATCAATCAAGTGAAGGCGGCGACGGGACTGGCGAGGGAATTAATGGACAGCGTTCGGGTTTATGCCGATTCCGACTGGAAGACGTTTTACGAGCTTAGTAAGGGCTCCGGCAATCACTATTATTTGGATGTGTCGGCGACGCCGTTTACGGCAGTAAGCGGAGATGGGAGTGTGAGTCAAGACAGTGTGACTTATACGCGTTATTTTTATGTGGAGAATGTCAATCGCGGTTATGACAGCGCGGACGATGTGGCGAGCGTGGGCGGAGCGGAGGATCCGGCAACGCAGAAGATAACAGTAGGAGTGTCGTGGCTGGGAGGAGATGCTCTGACTTTTACGGAGTATATGTCGCAGTGGCGCAATTATACGGCGGTACAGAGCGACTGGAGCGGGGGAACGGGGCAGGCGGGAGCGGTGACAAGATTGGGGAACGATTATTTTTCTTCCACCAGCATCAATGCCAGCACGACGGGGGAGTTTAAGCTTTCGGGATATTAGAAAATTAAAGTTTAAAAATCAATCCGCCGGTTGGCGAACAAAATGATCCCGATTTCATCGAGGACTCTCGACAAAGTCGGAGCAGATTAAAAATTTTAAAATGAGATATATAGAGAGATAAGATGGTTAACTGGCACAAGTTTGATATAATTAAAGGGATATGAAGATGTTGATTTTAGTAATAACCGTGGCGGTGCTGTCGGTGGGGGGAACGGGAATGCTTTTTAGCCGCAAGATGGCGCAGTTAGAGCATCAGTTTGAGGCGGAGAGAGAACGGGCGGCGCGGGTGGAGAAGGTGGCGGTGAAGCAAAGCGAGCAGGTAATTGACGGGCGGGGAACGGAGGTTCTCCGAGATGATTCAGGACAAGCAGTGGAGGGAGGGATTTGGCAGGAAGCGGAGGGGTCGCCGGCGGTTTATGAGGGGGTAGAATATATTTATGGCGGCAAGAAGATAGGACTAATAAGTGGAAAGATTTGGCTGGACGAGATAACAGGTTTGGCGTGGAGCGCGCCGTCAACGGAGCCGATGGATAACCGGATGGAGGTGAAGGACGGGAAGGCGACAGGGACAGGGGCGGTGGGTTTTTGTGAGGTTTTGGCAAGGGCGGCTTATGGAGGAAGGAGGAACTGGAGATTGCCGACGCAGACACAACTGATGCAGGCGTATGTGGACGGAGGGGCGGGGAAATTGACGGAGAACCCGCGATATTTTTGGTCGGCGACGGAGTTTTTTAGCGATAAGACAAGAGCGTGGAGGGTGAATATGGCGGCGGGGGACGTGACGAGCGCGCCGAAAACGGATAGCGTAAATAGTTACGCGATATGCGTGGCGGGTAAGTAATTTTTAATTTTCAAACTCCAATTTTCAATTATGGAAGGAAGAAATAAAAAAACAGGGAGAACAATATTTTGGGTAATGGCTATGTTAGCTATTTTGTGGATGGTGCCGTTTGCCGTGCGCGCGTTTACGGAGCCGACAGCGGGGCCGTCAATAACGGAGCCGGTGGACGCGAGTTCGGTGGGAGCGGCGGAGACGGCAATCGGGACGCCGACTTCCGCCACGGCGAACACGAGCACCATTTTTAATTATCTGCGGACGGTGCTGACGAATATCGGGCAGACGCCATCGTCACAGGCGGCTAATGCCACCGACGGCGGAAGAATTATTGATTTATTGGGGACGAGCGCGACGGCGGCGAACGGAGTGACGATTTTTAATATAATAAAGCAGATAAACGACAACTTGGATTTTCCGGATGTGGCGAATTTGCGGAGCAGTGATACCGTCAAGGGGTCGTCGGGAACGATTGCTAACTGCTCTTCGCAGGGGTCGCAAAGTTGCTATGCTACGGGGACATATTATGCGGCGACGACAGAGACGGTTGAAAACACAGCTACAAGTCAGGCGGCGGGATATTACGCGGCGTTTGATTTGGCGACGGTGGACACGGATTTGGCGGCGGGGAATATCTTAAGCTCAGCGACGATTTACGGGGTGACAGGGACGGTAGGTAGTTGTTCTGCTAATAACGGCGGGCAGTGCTATGTTTCGCAGTCAGCTAAGAGTTTACTTGATACTGATCTTATAGCCAGCAGTATAAAGAGGGGGGTGACAATTTTTGGAATAACAGGAACGTTAGAAATTCCAGTTGAAATAAATCAGGCAACATTTACTTCTTCTGGAACTTGGACGGCGCCGGCAGGTGTTTCTAGTGTTGATTTTGTTCTT
>ERZ1292629.263-Hain-H43-01um-R1-263-length-56551-cov-11_pt1 | contig 56551 bp, 73 predicted proteins | sample MGYA00564399_ERZ1292629 | MGnify/ENA primary metagenome ERZ1292629 (study PRJEB36523, sample SAMEA6512636) | groundwater metagenome | collected 2019-01-08 | study: AquaDiva: Metagenomics assemblies of 32 groundwater samples
GGAGAAAAACCCCGGATCACGGCCAAGGAAGGCGCTCTGCTGAAGCAGACTCTGGCTGGCTACAAGGAAGGCGACACCTGGCAAAAGGTCCGGGCCGTGATTTGCTACGGAGTCTCCCACAGGGACGTGTGGATTCAGGGCAATCCCCCCTCTCTCGCCGTCATCCTCAGCACGACGGTCTTCAACAGCATCCTCGGCAAGCTCGCCTTGGCCTGGAAGGAGAAACACGCATGACCACGCAGCTCGATCCCCGGACGGGGAAGGAAACCCGCTTCCGCTTCGAATGCGCCCTATGCCGCAATCTGGGGCGAACCTCGGTTCCGGTTGACCCCAAGGAGCGGCAGGCCGTCTACCACGAGGGCCGCGCGCTGGCGCCGATGGAGACCTTGCACGGGCACGGCGGCAGCTTCCGTGCTCCTTGCGTGAACCCCGACTGCGCTTTCGGCATGACGAACCTCGGCGAGATCCCGCCGGAGCGACTGGACCGCGTCAGGGGGGTGCTGTCGGCGCACTACGGGCGACAACTGCGGCGGCCCGTAGACGCGGAGACGCTGGCAAAGATCATGCGCCCGGTGCGCTTCGACGATGAGGGCCTGCGGCGGGCGTTGGCGGAATGGCTGGCGACCAGCAAACGGCGGCAGACGGCCTTCCTGCTGGAGGTTCACGGGGCGGACCCGGTCCCGGAGATCCCGGCGCTGGTGTTCGAGCATCAGCAGATAGACCCGACTAGCCGGGGGCGGCGGATGGCGGGCGGTCAGGAGCGGGCCGAGTGGTGGCAGGAGCAACGGGAGGAAGGTTCACCATGACGCGGACTGAGGCGAAAGAAGAGCGCGTCCTCATGTGCGCGCGAGTCGCGGACCTGGCGAATCCGGCGCCCGGGTCCCGCATCGAACGTTGCCGGAAATGCGGGGAACCCGTCTGGGCGGCCGACAGTCCGCTTGACGCCTATGAGTGCACACCCTGCGTGATGGCTAGCGGAGCGGCCGAATTCGAGATCAGGCAGGAGATGCTTGACCGGCTCCGGTCGTTGGGATGGAGCCCGGATGCGATCATGCAGGGCCTGGAGATAGGCCTGGAGCAGATGCGAAGAAGGGTTACGAAAGCTCACGGAGGCGACGCGGAATGAGTCAATCAGCGATCCCCTACTGCGACGAAACCCTGAACGTCGTCACCGGATGCTCCGGCGAGGGTTGCCCGTGCGCGCCGAACCCGCAGGCCGAGACGGGGGCGGATCGCAAGGGGCGGTGCTGGGCGCGGGCGCTTTGTCACAGGTTCCCGAAACTGCACGGCGGGGCAGGATACTGTCCTGAGTGCGACGAGGGAACGGAGCCAGATTTACCACCTAGCCCTAACCTCGAATGCGAGAACTGCGGAAGCGTTTGGCGGGGAGGGCCTCCTTTCTCCCGCGTCGTTCTCCACCCCGAAGCCCTGGAGAAGCTGGCGAAGGCGCGCAAGCCCAAGGTGTGGCTCGTGAGTGCGCTCGGCGATCTTTTCGACAAACAGGTGTCTTTTGACTTCGTTGACGAGGTGCTCAATCTCGCGATGCTCAGACCGGAACACACGCTCCTACTGCTGACGAAACAGGCAGAAAGAATGGCGGCGTATGCGAGAGACCCGGCGCACACTGGTTACGGAATCCTTGGCTATCACCTGCATAACCTCTGGCTTGGCGTGACTGTCTGCAGCCAGGCCGACGCCGACGAGCGGATTCCGCTCCTGCTGGATACCCCCGCGGCGCACAGGTGGGTGAGCTATGAGCCGGCGTTGGGGCCGGTCAATCTGACGCCCTACATCGGCGGCCGAACCCACCAGTGCCGTTGCGGATTCCACGAGACGGAAAACGAACTCATCTGCTGGGGTAGATACTTCGAGTGCAAGGACTGCGGCGAGAAAACCATCATCCGGCCGGCCGTCAACTGGGTCGTCGCGGGCTGCGAGTCGGGGCCGGGCGCGCGGCCCTGTCCTACGGAGTGGTTGCTGAACGTGCGGCAGCAATGCTATGACGCCGGAGTGAAGGCATACATCAAGCAGGCGCAATACTCGAAATGGGGCGATCCGGTAAAGCGGGTGCTAGTTCGGTTCGAGCCGGAGCCGGAGCAGCTGCCGTGGACGCTGGCAAAGGCGGGGCCGAAGCGATGAAGTTCTTCGGCTGCTTCCTGATCGGACTCGCGCTCTTTGTCGCCATCCTCGCCACGGGCGGCCCAGCAGATCGCTGGTGGGCGTGGGCAGGGTTCACGGGTTGGTTCGCCCTGGGCATTGCGTTGGAGATCAAGCGGTGACTGACGTAGACCTCGGACTGCTGGCGCTGCAATCTCGCGTGCTCACCGCCTGGGAACTGCGGGAGGTCAGCGGCCGGGCCAATTGCCAAGGAATCACGCGCGACTGCAAGAAGGCGGCGATCGGCCAGGGGCTGATCTGGTGCCGCGCCTGGGTTGACGAAAAGGAGACGGGGCCGGGCCATCACCACAGGCTGTTCGCCGCTGCCGAAGACCCCCTTGCGGGAATGCTCAGGATCATCCAGCGAGTTCCAATGCCGATGGGCAACATCGAGTGCTTCGACGCTAAGGGCGGGCCGATGGGGACATGGGAAGACCTGAAGCGGCGCGGCGCGACAACGACTGATCCGGAGGCGATCGCCCTGCTGAAGGAAGCCTGCGACATTGGAGGCGGCAAGCGCTCAACCAGCCAGAGGCCGGCGGTAGCAGCAGCAAGCTCGGCGATGGTGAACCGAAGCGCGGACGCGGGCTTAGGCCCGCTGTTCAAATAGCAAAGGAGACGAGGATGAGAAAGCGTTACTGGGTTACGAGGAAGGCGATTGAGGGACTGTGGAAGCGGGCGATCATCCACGAAAGCAACGACTGCGGGAGCCTGAAAGCAACCGCGGTAACCGTGGAGATCACCGGCAGCCAAGCTAAGGACATGATGCGTCCAGGCGCGAGGCTCTGCAAGCGCTGCGGGAGCATGACCTGAGCAATGAGGGTTCTCGGAGTCGATTTGGGCGATCCGGGCGGATTGGCCCTGATTGACATGGACGCGCGGGGCCGCGTCTGGCACATCCGGGCCCGTGAGCTTGGCCCCAAAGACCAGGGCTTCGCCATGCAGCAGCTACTCCATCAGCTCTGCCAGGAGCAGCAACCCGAGCTCGTGGCGACGGAGCGCCCCTTCACCGGACGGTGGGATCCGCGGCCGAAGGTGGGGCTTGCCCAAAGAGAAAAGCAGGGCCTGGTGAAGGCGGTCTGCGAGTCGCTGAGCATCCGCTTCGTCGACTTCCAACCGCAGACGATCAAGAAGGCTGTCTGTGGCAACGGCCATGCTCCCAAGTCGCAGGTCGCCCGCGCGGTTACGGGGATAACGGGCTTCGTGCATCCGAGCGAACACGTGATGGATGCGGTGGCCATAGCTCTCCTAGCAGCCCGGAGGGCAAGGAGCGAGTCAGTTCTGAAGAGCCAGCAGAAACTCGGCCTAAGACGGCCCCGGCGGAAAGTAGCGATCCGCTGATGTGGTCCGGCTTCGAGAGTCTCATCCCCTATTTCGGCGGCAAGAGAAAGCTCTGCCCGCGCATCTTCAAGGAGATCGCCCGCGTCTATCCTCCGGCGACCTGGTCGAAGCTGCGCCTGGTGGATCCCTTCCTCGGCGGGGGATCCGTCTCGCTCTACGCGAAGGCGCATGGGTTCGGAGTCACCTGCGGCGATCTGGCGGAGCGCAGTGTGATCATCGGACGGGCGCTGATCGAGAACATGGGCGATCAGATTTGGACCAGCGACGTGCACCGGCTCTTCCAGCCCGCCAGCGAGGGAATGCAGGCTAGGTTTCTCAAGGATTACTTCGTCCCGAATCATCTACCCGAAGCCGCCGCGGCCTTTCTCGACAACGCCTTCGCGGTGATACCCGCCTTCCACGGCGAGATCAAGCGGGCGATGCTGAAGCTGCTGCTGGTGAAGTATCTCTTCTCGCTGCGACCCCACAGCAAGTTCAGCAGCCCGGGCGCTTTCAACCAGCCCTTTGCTGAGGGGCGGTTCGACGACATCAAGGCGACCTACAAGCACGCCATCGCGGCGAACGGCGAGCACCCGCTGCCGGCGCTGCGACGACTGGCCGCGCAGATCAACCGGGGCGTCATGCGAGGCGCACAACCCTGCTCCGTCCACAAGGGCGACGCGGCCGAGACGATCCGCCAGGGAGAGGGAGCGGAGATCCTCTACCTCGATCCGCCCTATGCCGGGACGCTGAAGTACGAGAAAGAGTATCGGCTGCTCGATCAGCTCTTCGGCGACGAGCTGCCACCCAGTCCGTTCAGCCAGGATTCTGGCGCCATGGCTTTAGCCGGGCTTCTGGAGCGCGCGCAGTCGTTTCCGCTCTGGGTGATCAGCTATGGCAATGCGGTGCTGGATATCGAGGCAATGAAGGCGCTTATCGGTCGCATCCGGCCCGTGCGCGCGGTGGAGCTTGCCTATACGCACCTGGGGGCCGTGGCGAGCGAGGAGAAGAAGGCGAAGAACCGAGAGTTCATCCTGTTGGCGGGAGAGGGAGTCAAGTGTTAGCCCTTAGCATCAAGCAGCCCTGGACCGACGCCTTGGCGAAAGGTCAGAAGAGCATCGAGGTGAGGAAGTGGGCCCAGTCGCAGGTGGAGTCAGCCCGCAAGCTCGTCGGCCGCTGGGTGGCCCTCCACGCCGGGAAGCAGCCAGACCTGGGAGCGCCCGTCTACGTGGGACAGCGGGCTTTCGGCAATGCGATGTTCTCCTGGGTGCAGGTAAAGGCGGAACGCTGTGGCGGCATCGTCGGCATCGCTCGGCTCGCGGACCTGGAGCGTTTCACGCCGGAGACGTGGGAGTCGAAGAAGGCCGATCACTTGAACCCGCTGACCTGGTGGGATGAGGGACTGATCGGACTGCATTTCGCATTGGCAGCACGGCTAGACACGATCATCCGTTGCCCGGGGCAACTCGGGTTCTTTCGGCTGGAGGATCGCACGCTGGCCGTGCTGCTGAGAAAACTGGAAGGGCAAGGAGTCAGACTTGACTGAGCGTCAGATCGTGATCGCGGTGGATTTCGACGGTTGTGTCACAAGCGGCCGCTTCCCGGAGGTTGGGGAACCGAACCGCAATGTGCTGGAGTTCCTCTGGGCGGCCGCGGCGCGGGGTTGGGACGTAATCATCCACAGCTGCCGCGTGAACTATCACTGGCCAGAGCCGGCCCGTTCGCAGAAGGTGCAGGAGATGATGGACTATCTCGAACGTCACGACGTGCCCTTCACCAGCATCTGGGGTCTGAACCTTCCCAAAGAGACTGCTCGCCGCCGATCAGCGTGGTGCTTCTCCGGCGATCACGGCAAGCCCGTCGCGGACATCTATCTCGAAGATCGGGCGATCAACCCGACTGGACTCGGTGTGGACTGGCTGACGGCAATGGCCGAGGAACTGGTGAGGCAGAAGGGTGACCCGCTCGCCTATCACAGACAGAATGGAGATGCAAATGCAGCAACCGATTGAACAGCAGGCATCCCCGGACAAGGTTGAGGAACTGCGACAGAGACTGATCGAGGTGATGGATTCCCTGGGAGTCAAACTGCGGAGACGCCCGAAGCGCTAAGGCAGCGAGGAGGTGGAATGCGACTGAATCAGAAATCGTGCCCGTCCTGTCGATACTGCCAGCGGCGCGAATGGGAAGTGCTCTGCGCGGCGGACGGCGATGACATCCCTGCCGTGCCCGTCACCGCTACCTATCTCTGCCGCCTCATCCGCTCAGAGATCGCCTGCGAGCTTTTTCGTCTCCCGCACTGGAGTAAGCTCTACCCCGAGCGGTATGAGGCGATGAAAGCCGCGGCGCGGGAGAAGAAACTTGTCTCTGCAAAAAGACAAGTTCGCCTTCAACGGGCAGGCAACCGCAGGGACGCCGCAATCTGACGTGGTAGGATGAATCCATGACAAGCTAGGCCGTCAGGTCCAAACGGCGGCGCCAGGCAAAGGATAATGGCTAGAAGCAAAATAACAATCGCGGATAATCAGCCGAACAGCGACGGACTGTGCGAGTGCCCTGTCTGTGCAGCATATAATGCGGGCCAGGGTGCCCCTCGGATTGCTGAGGCGAACATGGTCTCAACCACCGTCGTATTTCGACACTTGCGGGACCACGGCACATCTATTCGGACCAAGCCGCGCAAGGGCTGGTATATCAAGCGAGGGTGGATGATGGAATGGAACCCGTCTCACCCCCGTGCGACGGCTGACGGCTATGTAAAGCGAATGTACCGGGTTTGGTGGGAAGGCCGAGGCATTCTGCCTAAGGGCCTGGTTTTGCACCACATGAATGGCAATAAGCAGGACGACCGAGTGGAGAATCTTCTGCCTGTTGATTGCCGAGAACACGCGAGGCTGCACTACGCGACTCAGCCGCGAGCCTATGTGCCCCGCGGCGGGTCACGATTTGCTGTAGCCACATAAGAAGAGAAAAGCTGGCCCCTGCCCCGCAGGGGACGGAATCGGCAAAGGAACCAGCCGACTTCCGATCTGAGGCCCCGTCTGATCAACGGGATTTCAGATCGGGGGCCGGCTTCGTTTTTGGCCGATGGCGAATGGCAAGAAGAGCAAAGGAGTCTGGAAAGGTGCTCGGGGCGTCAAGCGGGGCGGCTTCACGGAGCTACAGAAGCGATTCGTCCGCGAGTATCTTGCCGATCCCTGCGGGTCTCGCGCGGCCAGGAAGGCCGGCTACTCCGCGAAGACTGCGGAATGGATTGCGCAGTCGCTTCTCAAGAAACCTCACATCGCAGCAGCCATTGCCAAAGGGCAGAAGGCGCTGGCGAAGCGGCTGGATCTCACGGCTGAGAACATCCTGCGGGAGCTGGCTCGCGTCGGCTTCGCGGATATTCGGCGGGTCGTCGAGTTCGGTCCGGATGGCGTCACTCTCAAGGATGCCGGCGAGCTAACCGATGATGATGCGGCCACGATCGCCGAGGTCGGGCAGACCGAGACAAAGGTCGGGGTCGCGGTACGCCTCAAGCAGCATGACAAACTTCGGGCGCTGCGAATGCTGGGGGAGCACCTGCGCATGTTCGCCACGCGCCACGAGATAACGGGCAAAGATGGCGGTCCTCTTGAGGTCTCCGGAGCCGCGGTCCTTGGCAAGCTACTTCCGGAGCTTGCCGGTGGAGGAACGACTCCTGAGGCTGGCGAGGCTGAACGATCATGAGAAACAGTGGCTCGATTATGCGTGGGAGTTCTGGGCTCGACCGAACCAGCTGCCACCGGCCGGGGACTGGCTCTATTGGTTCATCCGGGCCGGCCGCGGCTTTGGCAAAACTCGCAGCGGCGCAGAATGGACTCGCAGTGAGATTGAAGCGGGAAGGAAAGGGCGGATGGCGTTGGTAGCTCCGACCGCCGCCGACGCGAGGGACGTGATGGTCGAAGGGCCGGCGGGAATCCTCGCCGTGAGTCCTCCGTGGTTCCGGCCGGAGTATGAGCCGTCCAAACGGCGCGTGACCTGGCCGAATGGGGCGCTCGCCTTCTGCTATTCCGGCGAGGAGCCGGATCGCCTAAGAGGTCCGCAGCATGATGGCGCCTGGTGCTTGACCGGGGACACGCGGATTTCAATGGCAGACGGAACAGAGAAGTCCATCATGTCTGTCATGGCCGGCGATTTTGTTCAGACACGCCAAGGGCCACGTCGCGTGCTTGCCCGCGCCTGCACTCGGAGAGATGCATCCACCCTACAATTGACTACTGTGGGCGGACGAGTTATTATAGGCACATCAGAACATCCTATCTGGATAGAGGGCGAGGGGTTCGTTCCGCTTGCCGGCGTCCGAAGGGGGATGAAACTATGTGCGATAGATGCATCAACTGGGCTGGAAGAATCTGGCATAGGCGAAAAGACGGCTACTACGAGTTCGTCAAGAAACAACGCGGACATAGAGACCGAGCCTATCTCCATCGGGCAATGTGGGAAGAAGCCAACGGCCCCATTCCGACAGGTTTTCACATCCACCACGCGAACGGTGATCCATCCGATAATCGCTTGGATAACTTCGAGAAGGTGGAACACGGCAAGCATAGCGCGCGGCATTTTGGACAACACGTCAGCCTCGAGGCGAAAGCACTCGGGCGAGAGAGATCGTCTGCCACTAATAAGCAGATTGCCGACGAGAGACGTTTGCGGAACCTCGTCTGCGCAAAGTGTGGCGCGGTCTTCCATAGCGGCGCAGCCAATCCGCGGCGCTTCTGTTCCTCGGCCTGCACTGAGGCAGCGCGAAGCGGGGCTTTCCGCGGAGAAGAGCGCCACTGCGATCATTGCGGGAAGACCTATCGCGCCGAAAAACGTTCCCAGCGCTATTGCTCCCGCGTCTGCAATGATCACGCGTGCAAGACAAGACTTGCACAACCAATCCCCAGTCAGACGGTCGTCTGCTCCCACTGCGGTAAAGCCTTCCCGAGCAAGCGACGCAACGCGCGCTTCTGTAGCAGGGCTTGCGCCGTTGCTTACCACGGACACCATCAACTCCGTGGAAAGGTCAGCCAAGCCATCTGACGTCTACGATCTGACTGTAGACAACGCTTCCGAGTTCTTCGCTAACGGCATTCTCGTCCACAACTGCGACGAGTTGCCCTCGTGGAAATACCCCCGGGCAACCTGGGACATGCTGCTCTTCGGTCTGCGCCTCGGACAGAACCCGCAGGCGGCGATCACGGCCACACCCAAGCCCATCTCGCTCGTCTCGGAGATCCTGAAGAAGGCAGGCTGCGTTGGCGTCACCGGGACGAGCTACGAGAACCGGGAGAACCTGGCGGCGGCCTTCTTCGAGCAAATCATCAAGGACTATGAGGGCACGCGCCTGGGCCGCCAGGAGCTAATGGGCGAATTGCTCGAAGACGTGCCGGGGGCGCTCTGGACGCGAGCCATGATTGACGGCGCTCGGGTTGCGGCCGCGCCGGATCTGAAGCGCATTGTCGTGGCGATAGACCCGGCCGTCACCTCCGGCGAGCAAGCCGATGAGACCGGCATCGTGGTTGTCGGCGTAGGAGTGGACAAGGAGTTCTATGTCCTCGCCGATCGCAGCTGCCGACTCTCTCCCGACGGCTGGGCGCGGCGCGCGGTCGAGGCCTTCCGAGAGTTTGAGGCGGACCGCATCGTTGCCGAGGTGAACAACGGGGGGGAACTCGTCGAGCAGGTGCTCCGGACGATAGACGCTCGGATCCCTTACAGGGCGGTCCATGCCTCAAAGGGCAAGCGCGTCAGGGCCGAGCCGATTGCCGCCCTCTATGAGCAGGGGCGTTGCCACCACGTCGGCAGCTTCCTTCAGCTCGAGGATCAGATGGTGGCGATGACGCTCGATGGCTATGCGGGGCCAGGATCGCCCGACCGACTCGATAGCCTCGTCTGGAGCGCAACTGACTTGCTCGGCGGAATAGCGAAGCCAGGATTGAAGATCAGTTCCGCCATACACAACGTCTCGCAGGGAGTTATCCCTGATCCCGGCAGCGGCAATCCTACGCCGAAGCAACCTGGCCGCTCCACCATGGTGTTCTAGGAGACTCAAGTGCGCACCGCGACAGCCAAGCAGAGTCAATCTTCTCGCAGCCCGATGAGCTTCAATAACACCGGATACACGGGGCTGCAGCAATTCGGCGGATACATTGAGCAGGACTTCGAGCGCGAACTCCTCGGCCAACGGGGGATGCGCAAGTACCGCGAGATGTCGCTATCCAACCCCATAGCCGCGGCGAGCCTGGGCTATTTCCGGCAGACGATGATCCGGGCGAAGTGGCGGATCGAGCCAGCGGGGAACAAACCGGCCGACATCGAGGCGGCCGAGTTCGTCGAGCAGTGTCTGGGCGACATGCGACTTGGCCCTTTTCAAGTCCAGACCCGCGAGCGGTTCTATGGGCAATCACTGAGCTATCTGACCTACGGCTTCGCGCTCCCGGTGATGAACTTCAAGCGACGGCTTGGGCGCCAGTCTCCGACCTTCGTCAGCACGCCAGACGGAGGCAGGAAACTGGAGAAGTACATTCCGAGCAGCCGCTACAACGATGGGAGAGTCGGCTGGGCGGGATTCGAGCCGCGCGGACAGGAGACGATTCTGCGGTGGGACTTCAGCAGTCCAGAGGGCTATGTCCTGGGGGCATGGCAGATGGGACCGCCGGAATACAAGCTTGATTATCTGCCCATCGAGAAGTGTCTGCACTTCGTGACGAACGACGCGCTCGGCAGCCCGGAAGGAACTAGTATCCTTCGGCCCTGCTTCCGCTACGATCGGCTCTCCCGGAAGACGGAGAACGCAGAAGCGATCGGCATTGCTCGCAACCTGCACGGCTACCCAGTGCTGATCGCTCCAGAGGGACTTGATCTCTTCGATGCCACGGATCCAACGATGGTGTCGCTGCTTGAAGATACCAAGAAGGTGGTCACCAACATCAAGCGGGATGAGCAACAGGGCGTGGTGCTGCCCTATGGCTGGGACCTCAAGCTGCTCTCGATGGCCACGAGCGGCATCAATACGACCGAGATCGTCCAGCGTTACGACAGCCGCATCGGCATGACGATGCAGACGGAGTTCATCTTCCTGGGGCTGGATCGGGGCGGCGCCTACGAGCTGGCTAAGCAGAAGGAGGAGCTCTGGTTAGGCGCGGTCGAGGGATACCTGAATGCGGATTGCGCGATCTTCAGCGAGATGGCCATCCCGACACTGATAGACCTGAATGATTTCGGCGAACTGTCGGGTTATCCCCGGGCCGTGCCGGAGGACGTTACCATTCCTGACATTGCGCCGCTTGCCGATTACATACAGAAACTCACGGGCGGAGCCGCGGCGATGACAACGGACCGGCCGCTAGAGGAGTACCTGCGGGATCGGGCGAGCCTGCCGAAGATGGAGTCCCCGGAAGCGGATCTGGATGCACGGGAACCCGAGCCCGTCGCTCCGGGCGAGAAGGATGGTGGCAAGCAGCCGCGTATCCCGGGGCCGCCGCAAGTCGCCAAGGATCTGCACTATGCGATCAGCGACCTGCTGATGAAGAGGGAAGCCGAAGGTGACGGGCGGCACGATCTGGCAATCGCCGCAATCCAGAAGTTGCAGGAGGGCAAGCATCCGAGAGACGAGGAGCGCAAAGCCCTAGCGCTCGAGGGTGTGTCGCTGATCGGTGATGCGGGCGAAGGCGGGGCTATTCTCTCGCAGCGTCTCTGGAAAGCACTCAGTGCGCAACCCGAACGGCCTGACGTGAGAGAACTGATCGAAGAAGAACTCGACAATCCGAAGGAGCTAGTGGGGGTGTGAAATGGCAACGAGCGACTATCTGTTGAAGCTGGTCGAGAAGGCGAAGCAATTCCTGCCGGGATGGTTGTTCGACAAGCTCCATCTCGAAGCGAGGGGCCATGCCGGAGGGAAGGGCAAGTCCCGGGCGGCGGCCGCGGTTACGGAAGCCGAGAAGTCCGCGCTCGCGCTGAAGTCCGAGGGAGGGCGATTGCGCCTTGTCACCAAGGCCGAGCCTGATGTGTCCGACGTTCATGTGCCGGGCCTTGGCGGGAAGAAGCGCCTGCGCATCGCCGATGAGAAGGGCCGCCTCCGATTGCAGGCTGAGACAGAAACGGCGGCGGTCCTCAAAGCCCAGGAGCAGGATGTGCGGGATCTGATCTCAGCCGCGCTACAGTCTTACTTCGGAGAGAAGTCCTATCCCTACGTCGTCTGCCTGGAATCCGTGCCGATGAAGGGCAGCATGGTCTGCTCGATGCGGGAAGATGGGGAGAGCAAGTACTACCGCGCGAGTTATGACTGTTCCGAGGGTGAGGCCATGCTCTCAGATATGGTCGAGGTCGAGCAGGAATGGTCGGAGGTCGAGAAGCGCGCCCGGGCCGTCTCCATCTCCAAGCCCTATGCCTCGATTGACGACCTACCCGAGGCGATGGTGGACCTGCCCAAACACGCAAAGGAGATCATGCTGGCCGCCTTCAACGCCGCGCTGAAGCAGTACGACGACGATGAGCAGAAAGCCTGGGCGACGGCCTGGTCGGCGGTGAAGGGGAAATACAAGCAAGGCGAGGGTGGCAAGTGGGTTGAGAAGGCTGAGGAGGGAGAGGAGAAGCAGTTCGCCTTTCAGATCCAGAAGGCCGACCTCAATGGGGATGTCTATGGCTTCGCAGTGGTCGCCGACGATGAGGCGATCCGCAAATGGCAGGCGGGCGGGAGCAAAGACGAGGACAGGCCCGAAGTCATTGACACTCAGGGCGACTGGATTAGCGAGGCAACGCTCAAGGCGACGGCTGAAGCCGCGTTCGCGGAGGGCGAAGTGACCATCGGCCTGCAGCACGACAAGACGCTCAAGGGCGCGTCGCTGCTGCAGAAGGCAGTGATCTACCGAGGGGCGCGCTGGCCGAATGCCAATTCACCGGCGCTGAAGCATGGGGCCGCCTTCGCCCTGGCCGTCCACACGGACGACGCGGACACGAAGGCGAAGCTCGCCAAAGGGGAATGGGGAGGGTTCAGTATCGGCGGATCAGGCTGGAGGGAAGCTGAGTGAACCTGACCCGCGAACAGCCTGTTGAGGCAATGCTCGCCGACCTCTACCACGCCTTGCTCTACCCCCGCGGCTGGAGCCTCGCGCGCATTGGCGACGGAGAAGTCAACCTCCTGCGGGTCAACGCTCAAGCGGCGCTCGACTGGAGCTACTACGGCGAGAACTTCTGCGACGCGTCGGCGCTGCGTTTCCTGCAAGAGCACGTCGTCGCTGCCTTCCGAGAAGCCGACTGGATCGGGCTCTTCAGCCACGGGGGCCCGGACCTCGATGTGCAGCAGGTCTTCGAATTGTGGGGTATCCCAGAGCCGCGCCAGCAGTGCTACGCCTGGGTAAACCGGCACCTGCCGATGTACCGAGACTTCATGGAGATACTGAAGGGCGAGCCCATGCTGCTTCTGGGAAAGCCGATGCAGGAGTGGGCGGAAAAGTGCCTGCTGCCGGGGGTCCAGGAGGCGAAGGTGACGGTCTACACGGCCGTCACGGAACCGAGCACCCAAGGGATGTTCTACGCCCTCTGCGAAGCGGTCCGGGCCTTCCCCGGGCGGCTGGTGCTGGCGAGCCTCGGAGTCTGGGCCAAACCGATCTGCATGATGGCGAAGCGGCTCGGCAAGATCGGAATAGACTTCGGCCATGCTCCCACCGATCAGCTCAGCAACCAGCAACTCCTGAACATCGGGTGCTGCGAGCGAGGGCGACGAGGCTACTTACAGCATTGGCCCCACGCGAAGACCCGCATCCCCTGCCTATTCCCGCTGGAGGCGAACTCGTGATCGGCGTCAACCTGGTGGTCTGCGTTCCCATCGGCCATCCGGAGCTGCGATCGGCGACCGAAGCGGCCGTGCTGAGTCTCAACGACAGCGATCTTGGTGATCAGGAGCATCTCTGGGCAGCGGTAGATAACGGCAGCAGCGACGATACCGCCGACTGGCTCGATGCGATCCTAGAGACGCAGGCGAGCCGGAACTGGGTCTACCGGGCAAGGGCGAACCTAGGGATCGCCCGGGCGCGCAATATCGCGACTCACTTCCTCATGGCGCAGGGTTGCGATCTGATTCTCGAAGTCCACAACGATATGCTGTTCCCCCGGCAATGGCTGGGGCCGTTGCTTGAGACCCTAGAGGAGCGACCGCGCTGCGGACTCGTGGCGCCTGGACTGGTAGTAGGGCGGCCGGTCCTGCACGCTCCGATGCTGTCATTCGCGGCCGATGCCGATTGGCAGGAGAGACGCCGACTCCTGGAGATCTTTGCGAACTCGGTGCGACGGCCGGGCCTTCTGCGCCCCGGGCTTCAGCACCCGGCGCTCAAGCGGACGGCGATGCTCCGCGCAATCGGGATCTATGACGAGAGCTTCGGCCTGCGCAACTTCGAGGACACAGATGAAATCTACCGGATGCTCGAGACGGGATGGGACTATCTGGTCAACCTGGGCAGCGCGGTCTGGCACGCCTACAGCTTCAGCGTCAACAAGCTCGGGCCGCAGGACCCCTATGCGCCGCAGGAGGCAGCCTTCCGCGAGAAATGGGACGGGAAGCATGAGGTCTATGGGACGCGATTAGCAGACGAGTTTGCCAGGCTTTATGCCTGAGACATAAGCAGCAACAAAGGACGGAGGAGAAACATGAGCAGCAAGGAGCAGAGTCTCAATCTCACGCGGGGCATGGCGCTCAAGTCGGCAGACGAGGCGCTCAAGGGCCTGCATCAGATTCAGCAGGTGCGGCCGACCCGCGAGATCGCCCTCGCGATCACCAAGCTCGAAGAGGGCGCGATGTGGGCGCAACGGGCGAAGTTCGAGGAGGCACCGGCCGAGAAGCCAAAGCCGCAGAAGTCCGCGAAGGACAGCACGCCGGCGGAGGGAGAGGGCGAGAAGGGCGGGGAGTCGTGAGCGCGGAGAGTGGCATAACCTATGAGGAATTGCGCAACATTCTACGCTTCCTCAAGTCGCAGCCACCGGGGCCAGACGGTCTTGGTGATGTCGTTATGATGACGGGAAGCAATGAGACACGCTATGCCTTCCGGTCTCGCCTCGTCGCGCGCCAATTGGATGAACTGCTTAGCATGGCAGATTCATCTTGCGGTCACCGCGGGCTAACGCTGGACATCCATGTCGGCGAGCAGACGCTCCGTTTCCAGGATGGTCGGCTCACCACGGCCCTCGTCGAGAAGAGTCTGTGAAGCTCCTCTGGGCCGGCAACGGCTTTCTGGTTCCTCTGCTATCGCCCGACTGCGAGATGATTCCGGCCGGGCGAATCATCGAGACGGAGTGGCACGGCGCTCCCTGGGCCAGCGGAAGCGAGGCGGAGATTGAAGCCGCGATCAGCGACAATGCTGATGCTGACTTCCTCTTCGTCATGAACACCCACCAGCCGCCGAACTCCGAGCGGCCGGCCGATACCCTGCCCTATCAGCAGGCCGTGCGGTGCGCGGCGAAGATCGCTCGCGAGCAGAAGCTTCCCGTCGCCTGGTGGTCTATCGAAGACCCGAATGCGTTCAACCTGGGCGGACAGGCGGAGATCGCGGAGTGCGTCTTCACGAGCTGCCGGACGGCGATTCCACGCTACCGCGAGGTGGTGGGTCATGACCGGGTCTTCTGGCTTCCCCTGGCTGCGCAGCCGGCGATCCACAAGCCGCTGCCTCTGGCCGAGGACGCGGCCGATCTGGTCCATGTCGGGAACCACTATCCCTGGTGGCCGGCGAAAGTCGCCTTCCTGGAAAACGCTCTGCTTCCGCTGGTTCGCGCCGGCTACTCGCTCGCGCTCTACTCCTATGAGGCCGACAACTGGCCGGAAGAGGTCCGCCCCTTCTGGCGGGGCAAGAGCCGCTATCTGGATTCGGCGGAGTGCTACCGGCACGGGCGAATCGCTCTGGGCAGCAACTGCCAAGCCGGTGGCGACATAGACCAATTCAAGGGCACAACCATGTGCTCGATGCGGGTCTTCGAGGCCCTCGCCTGCGGCAAGCCGCTGCTGGCGTTCTGGAGCGAGGCATATGAGGCGCTGGGGTTCGGCAGGCAGCATTTGGCAATCGCGAGCAGGGCAAGTGCTGCCCTGGAATGGGCCGACGTGCTGCTGCGTACCGAGAAGGTAGGCATTGGTTCGATAGGAGATGGCGGAATGGACTTTGTGCTTGACCTCCACACCTACTCCCACCGCCTCTCCTACCTCCGCGACGTGATCTGCGGCGGCTTGCGCAAGCCCCTGGAGTTCGCCTGATGCCCGTCCCCGTCTGCTCCTACTGGGAATCTCTCCTGCATCCGAGCGAGCGCGTGGCGGCGTGCCAGGAGCCCGGCGGCTTGGAGTATATCCACCAGGTGGCCAAGGACTTCAATCCCGATGTGATCGTCGAGCTCGGCACGCAGTCGGGCGGGGTGACCATCGCCCTGCACGAAGCCTGTGCGGAGGCGAGGCTCGACAGTTTTGACATAGAGAACAATGTTCTCTTTACTGCCGAGTTCATTTCAGTGCATGCGCTCTGGCCGAAGACGCCGCGGGCTCTGTTCGGGCGGAACGTCACGTTTTGGTCAGTCGATGTGCTGCTTGAAGGCGACAACCTGCTTCGCTATCCGTTCAGTCTTCCCGGTCGCAAGCTCCTCTACTGCGACAACGGCAACAAGCGCGAGGAGGTCCGCCTCTGGTCTCCCTACCTCAAGCCCGGAGACCTGCTCGGCGTCCACGACTGGATGGAGGAGATCGGCCCGGAGGACATCCCGGCCGGCTTCATCCCCTACCGCCACGAGGAGTGCCAGGGGCGCTATCTGCTAAGCCGATTCTGGCTGAAGGAGGGGGTGAGATGAAGATCCTCTTCCTGACCAATGCCCTCGCCTTCGGGGGACTGGAAGCCTACATCTTCACGCTCGCCCGGGCGCTCAACGTCTTGGGCCACGAGACCGGCGTGGTGGCCACGAAGATTGAGCGAAGCGCGGCCCTACAGGGCACTTGGTGCGGTCTGACGGGGGCGATCACGCAACTGCCCGATGACCAGCCCCACCTTGAGAACCTGCGAGAGGCAGTGCGCGTCCAAGGCATAGACCTGGTCGTGACCTCGCCGCCGATGCGCTCGCTTGGCGACCCGGAACCCTATGACCTCGGCTGCCCCGAAGTCTGCATCCTGCACAGCGTCTACTCCGCGGGGAACTGGCGGCCGAACGGGCGCAAGGTCTTCTGCAATGACGAGACGCTGAGCGAACGGTACGGCGGTGAGCTGCTGCCCGTGCCCTGCGACCTGGACCGGTACCCCTTCCGCCCCGACGGCGAGAGGGAAGTCATGTCCGCGGGCCGCTGGACGCTTGAGACGCTACAGATCGCTCGGGAGGCGCGCCGCCCTCTGGACTTCTACGGAATCATGCCCGCCGAATATCGCTTCGATGGCCCGATTCTGGGGTTGCCAGCATCGCCCTTAGAGCAGGTCTTCCGCCGCTATCGCGTCTGTCTCGGTGCGGGCATGGTAGCAGTAGAGGCAATGGCGAGCGGCTGCCTGACGCTGGTGGGGCAGGATACGGTGCGGCCTACCGGAGGCGTCGGCGGGAGCTTCGAGGGGCTGATGACGGAAGAGACTGTGAAGGTGGCGGCTCGCTACAACTACCGAGGATGGCAGGTGCGACCGCGAGATCGTAAGCCGGAGGAGGTGGCCGCGGCCGTGCGAGACGCTCTCGAAGTCTCAGCCGAGGGACGTAGGGAGATCGCCGCGGCCTGTCGGGCCTGGGTCGAGGAGCGGCACGACTCCCTGAAAATCGCGAGGCGGCTGCTGGAGGTGAGTCTTGGCTAGAACGAGAGTTCGATGGAAGCCGATAGACTACTATCGTCCACCTTCCGAACAGCGAGACACATTTCAGATTCGCTGGCTCTATCGGCGGGCGCGACGCTTGGGCGTCACAATAGAAGAAGAACCGATAAATCTCCAATTTGTGTTTCGGAAGAGGGACCGCGAAGTGGGCCTGTCCCTGCGGCAGTACTTTCCTGTACTGCAAACGCGTAGATGGCGGGATCAGAACCGCGCGGTGCGATCCGTTTATCGGCAAGCTCTGGTCGATCTTCTCGGCACAGGAGGGCATTGTGCCTGATCGCCTAACCATCGTCACGCTCACCATGCGGGGCCGCTACCCCGACGGCCGGCTCATTGTTGGCGACGCAATCAATGCCGACTTCGAGCATTGCGGCGAGCGGCCGGTGGCCGTTCATGTCGAGTATCTGCCTCAACTCCACTTCGCCCGGGCCGTCAACGCGGCCTTCTCCCGCGTTCCCGAAGGCGACGTCCTCTTCCTCGATGACGATACGCGCGCCGCTGAGCCCGACTTCCTCTCGAAGCTGCAGTCCTATCGGGACCGCTACGATCTCTTCTGCGGCTACAACGTCGCGCCCGACGATTCCGCCCAGTGGGGCTGGGCGCCGGGCTATGACCCTGCGAACGGAGTGGTCTATGAACCCTATCCGCCGAAGGACGCGGCCGATCGGATGACCAACCGACCGACCGTGCACGCGAACTTTCTGGACATCTACATCACCCGCCACGCGATTGAAGAACTGCGCGGCATGATCATAGACCCTGTGCTCGACGAAGGCCTCTACTGCGAGGACATAGACCTGTCGCTGCGAGCCTGGCAGGCAGGTCTGCGGGTCGGCGTCGCGCCGGTGAAGTTCATTCACCTGGGCGGCTGGGGCGTCTACCGGGGGACGGAGAAGAATCTGTGGGATCGGATCCATCTGAACCGTCGCCTTACCGACGAGAAGTGGGCGCACCATTACCCGCTCTGTGCCTGGCCGCCGGAGAGAGCGAATCTGGAGAAGCTGCGTGGCTGACATTCACCGCTTCCAGCCTTTCCGGGCGCTCTTGCTCGCCGACAAACTCGACCTCCTGGCGCGAGGCGGATTGCCGACCCCGGCGATCTGGCATGTCTACCCGACCAACGCTTGCCCCAATGACTGCACTTTCTGCATCATGCGGGAGGAGAGGGAAGCGAACCGCATGCGCTTGAGCGACGAGCAACTTCTGCGCGCGGTCCGGGAGGCGCAAAAGAGCGGGGCTGGCTGCATCAACTTGGAGGGGGGAGGGGAGCCGCTTGGCCATCCGGCGCTAACCAGGGCGCTGAGACTTGCTCGCGAGCTAGGACTCCGCACCTCCCTGGTCACCAATGCGATACCGGCCGGCTATCAGCCCGAGCTGGCCGCTCAGATCGGCGCTCTAGTTGACTATCTGCGCATCAGCCTGAACGCAGGTGACCGAGCAACCTATGAGGCGATCCATCGGCGTGACCACTGGGAGGCGGCGCTCGCCGGCACGAAGATTCTGAGGGAACATACCCGAGGCGATTTTGGACTAGGCTTTGTGCTGGTGCCGGAGAATGCCGACAGCATCATGGACTTCGTTGCAATCGCTCGGGAGATCGGCGCCGACTTCGTGCACATCCGTCCCGCCTGGTGGCCGGAGCGAGACGCGGAAGTCAGGCGGGCCGCCCAGATCGTGGCTGAAGCCTTGCGAGGGTTGGAGATCCCCGGACTCGCGATCTACTGCCGCACCGACAAGATGGCCGGCAAATGGGATAACCCCCACTATGCTAAGTGCCGGGCGACTCCAACCCTCGTGTGTCTCAAAGCCAACGGTCGCTTCTGCGTCTGCCAGGATCGCACTGACTTGGAGTTCGGCCACATAGACCAGGGCTTCGCCGCGAGCTGGCTGAGCGCCGAGCACCTGGAAGCGATGGAGCGGATCCGCATTGAGGCGTGCCCGCGGTGCGTCGAGGGGATGAAGAACGAGCTGATAGAGAAAGCGTTCCTCGAGGACGGGTTGCGGAGGGAGCTGATCTGATGCTGCACAATCATCTCTCGAAGCATCAGCCGCCGACGCCAATCGAGGAGTCGCCGAGTCCGGACCTGGAGAAGGCGATTCGCGCTCTGTCGCGAGACGGCTTGCCCTGCCATGCGCGATCCCAGAGAATGGCCGGCGGCGGCTGGTGGGCAATGGCGCAGATCGGCGGGCCGAGGGACAGTCGCACCTGCAAGATCATGGTCGAGGCGAAGACGCGGGAGGAAGCCGAGCGCGGGTGCTTGGGCGCGGCCCGGGCGATCCTGGGGCAGGACGGCCCGCGATGAGGTTGCTGATTGGGTCGCCGATCCACGAGCGAGACGAAATCACCAAGTGCTACTTCCGCCACCTGCGCTCGCTGGACCTCACCGGAGTTGAGGTTTCCTGGTGCTTCGTGCTTGATCGTCCCCCACAGACGCTACGCGGCCGGCCGCTTCCCTCGCTCGAGTGCACGTCGATCATTGAGGTATTCGATGGGTGCGATGGCTACACCCGCCAGTGGGATTGGGAGAACGGGAACCAGCACTTCCGACGGATGGCTTTCCTGCGGAACCTGCTTCGGGAGCGGGCGTTGATGGAGCAGGTAGACGCGCTCATCAGCATCGACAGCGACATCTGCGTTCCGCCCGATCTCGTGCAGAAGCTGGCCGCGGCCGGCAAGCCCTGGGTCTCGGCGCTGGTGGATAACTCGGCCCTATTGAACAAAGGCGAGGCGGACCCGGAGCTCAAGCGGATGCGCGGCGAGCGGCCCGATTACATGGGCAAGTCTAGCATCTGGAACGTGATGAAGTTCATCTTCAACATCCACGACGAGACGCAGACCCCGATTCCCGCTCACTACAACGCGGTGAAGGGGGAGCTAGACTTCGAGCGAGGCGATGACTGCGATCTGGCCGGGGCCGTCTGTCTCTACTCGAGGGAATTACTGGAGAAGTGCCGGTTCGCCTGGGCCAAGCAGGGGGAGGATATTGGCTTCGGGTTGGCGGCCCGCGAGGCCGGATACCGAGCCAGCTATCTTCCGATCGTGTGCGACCATCTTATGACTCCGGCGCGGCTCGCCGCCCACAAAGCGAGGTGCGATCTGTGTCGCTGAGGGGTGACGATCTCCTGCCGGTCCACGCGACGGCCCCCGCTCCCATCGAGCCTCGCCTTCGCATCGTGCGCTGCGACTGCGGAGCAATCTTGCTGAAGTGCCGGGGGGGGACGGACTGCGCAGACGATCCGTTCCAAATGGAGCTCTACTGCAAGCGCTGCAAGGGGCGGCCGCCGTTGCGCGTCGTCAAGGGCGCGGTCTATGACGCTCTCGGTCAGCGGCGGGATACGTCGGAGGCACCCAGATGACCCGCGAAGAGGCCGCTCTCCAGCATCTGCGGCGGGAGATCGCTCGCTGCTCTGAATGGCTGCGACGCATTTCCCCGAGAGCGCGCATTGATTTTCCTGAGATGGAGATCATGCAGTGCAGGTCCTGCGGGCGGCGCATCATCCGGGCCGTGGACAAGCGCCACGGCAGAAGTTGCAGCGAATCGTGCGCCCGGGCCTTTCGCCGTGGTCGGGTAAGGGCGGACATTTCCTCTTCTCCGACGGAAAGAGGAGTTGACAGCGTGATAACCTAGTCTCGGCGACAACTGAATAACACGCGTCTCCCGAAGCGCCCCTAGCGGGCCGGCGGAGCGAAAGCGCCCCTAGCGGGCCGGACAAACCTAGCGTCCCTGAGCGGACCGAGCACCGGAAACGGTGACATCGGGCCGCTTTTTGTTTGGCCCGGAGAGGAGCTTTTGACATTGCCAGAGCTCACGAAGGTGCGGATTCGCGAAGTCAGTCTCGTGGACCGACCCGCGAACCGACAGAAATTCGCGCTCGTGAAGAGCGCAGAGGGAGGGCAACAGATGCCCACAGCATTCGGGGAAAAGGCCGATGCCGCCTTGGAGCAGATGCTGAACAAGGCCGATGCCAGCGAGGAAACGATCCTCGCCAAGGTCGGCGATCTGCGCAAGGCCGCAAACGCCCCCTGGGGTGAAGAGGAGCTTGCGCGTGCAACGCTGCTCCTGCGACTCGCCGGAGAGAGCACTCTGCCGGTCGAGAAGCGGGCCGAGATCGTCGCCCAGATGATGGGCGGGGAGACGAAGCCGGAATCCACCAAGAAGGCGGATACCGCTCCGCCCAAGCCCATCGTCGTGCCAGAGAGCCTGGCCGACCTCGCCAAGACCAACGCCGCGCTGGCGACCGTGATCGCGAAGGCGGCCGAGACGGCACCGGAGACACTCGCGCTGCTGGAGCCGCTGCTCAAGCAGGCGGCCGATGACCGCAAGGAGGCGGCCGAGCTCCGCAAAGCCGTCGCCACCCTGACCGATACCAACCGGAATGCCGAAGCGCTCGCAAAAGCGGATGCGATCGGCGTTCCGGGTGACCGCACGAAGATCGCCGCCCTCCTCCGCAAGGCCGAGGACGCGGGCTTCGGGGCTGACTTGGAGACTCTGCTCAAGGCGAATGCCGAGCAAATCCGCAAGGGCGGGCTGTTCGCCAACGTTGGAAGCTCCCGGGGTGGGGCCGGTTCCGCGCTGGCTCAGATGGAGGAGCTGGCGGCCGGCCTGGTCGCCAAATCCGCGGACGGCAAGCTCACCAAGGCGCAGGCCTTCGTGAAGATCGCCGAGACTAACTCCGAGCTCTACGAGCAGTACCTCGCAGAGCAGAAAGGCGGTGCCTAAATGGCCTGGGAGGAAATCCTCGAATCCATTGGGAGCCTCACCGCTGCCGCAGATCTCTCCGCCGCCGGCAATCAGCATAAGGCGGTGAAGATGGCCGGTGATGGCACGGTCGGACTGGCTTCGGCCGGCAGCGACCTCGTCATCGGCGTCCTGCAGAACAAACCCGCTTTGGGCGCCGCCGCGGCCGTCGCCGTCAAGGGCGTCACCAAGCTCCGCCTGGGCGCTTCCGTCACCTTCGGGCAGCGCCTAGTCGCGGACGCCAATGGCTGCGCCGTGCCCAGCACGACCGCCACGGACATCGCCTTCGCCATCGCCCTCGAGTCGGTGGCGCTGGCTGCCACTGCGACCGGAGATGAGTTGGTCGCCGCCTTGTTGACCGGCCCTTACTGGGCAGGCAACGCGAGCTAGGAAAGGAGACCAGACAATGCAACCAACTCCTGGTGATGTCCATATCGACCGAGCGCTGACGAATGTCAGCATCGCCTATCTCCAGAATCCGCAGAAGTTCGTGGCCGATAAGGTCTTCCCGCGGATTCCCGTAACCTTCAAGTCGGACAAGATCGCGAAGTTCGACAAGCAACCGTGGATGCGCTCCCAGGCGAAAGCCCGGGCGCTCTCGACCGAGTCGGCCGGCGGCGGCTACACGGTCACCACGGACTCCTATGCCGCCGAAGTCTATGCCATCCACAAGGACATCGACGACCAGGTGCGGGCCAATGCCGACGCTCCCTTTGCGCCGGACCGCAACGCCACGAACTGGGTGACCGGGCAGCTTCTGCTGCAGCGCGAGATCCAGTTCATGTCGAAGTTCTTCGTGACTGGCCTCTGGACGACCGAGTGGTCGGGCGTCGCCTCGGATTCCCCGAACGCGGCCCTCTACCAGTTCGAGCGGTGGGACCGGGCCGGCTCGACCCCGATTGCAGATGTCATCGGACGCTGCACGGCCGTCGAGAAGCTCTGCGGAGAACGCCCGAATGTCGGCGTGATCCAGCGCTCGGTCTTCGATGCCCTGAAGACCAACAGCGACATCGTTAGCCGCGTCCAGTACACGAGCCGGGATTCCATTGACCTGGAGATCCTGGCCCGGCTGTTCGAGCTCGACGAGCTGGTCCTCGCCAGCGCGGTCTACGATTCGGCTGAGGAAGGGGCGGCCGCCAGTCAGGATTTCGTGGCGGGCAAGCACATGCTGCTGGCCTTCCGCCAGTCGGAGCCGGCGCTGGATGCGATCAGCGCGGGCTACATCCCCGTGTGGACGGGGTACCTTGGGGCGGGCGCTTATGGCAACCGCATCAAGAAGTTCCGCATGGAGCACCTGAACTCGGACCGGGTCGAGGGAGAACTCGCCTATGACATGAAGGTCGTCTGCGCCGATGCGGCCGCCTTCATGTTGAGTGCGGTCTCCTAGGGCGAGTAGCCCACGACTGTAGTTAGAACCCTGCTGCGGGGGAGGTCACACTGACTTCACCTCCGTCCGCCTCCCCCGCAGCATTTCCCGACTGAGAGGAGCGCGTCTTGGCTTGGAGTTACTCTGGCGATCCCACTAGCAGCGCCCTGGACGCGCTGCGTTTCCATATCGGCGATACAGAAAGCGCGACGCCGCTCCTCAGCAATGAGGAGATCAACTATGTCCTCGCCAACAATGCTAGCCTGAACCGGCAGCTGGCGGCCTGCTTCGAGACCATCGGCCGGAAGCTGCTGCAGCGCCCGAACTTCGCCCTGGACAAGTGGCGGGAGGATCGCCACGAGGTCGCGAAGAGCTTCCTGGAGCAGGCGAAGGAACTCCGAAAGAAGTCGGCGGCGCAAGGGATCTACGCGGGCGGGATCTCGAAGACCGACAAGGAGACGCGGGAGGAGGATACCGACCGCGACGCGCCCTTCGCTACGCTCGACATGGACGAGTTTGAAGATCCGATTGACGAAGCGCTGGCGGAGGATACCTAGCGATGGCCCTTGACGCGGAGATGTTCGCCCGCGAGGAGCGGGAGCTAATCCGGCTCTGGACCCAGGCCGAGCTGCGTCTCTCCCGAATCGTGCGTAGCATCAAAGGATCCGACTTCCAGCGCGCCCGGGCGAAGGTGCTGCTCGACCAGGTTCGGTCTGAGATGGAAGGCCTGCGGAAGAGGACGGAATCCTGGCTCGACCGGGTGACGCCGCGGGCCTATCGCAAAGGCTTTGACTGGACGGGCAGCGGCCTGCGACAGGGAGACTGGGCGGCCAGCCAGGCGAGCTTCGGGCTCATTCCCCGGCAGGCCTTCGAGGCGGTTGCCGCGGCCGTTGCCGCCGACTGCCAGACCGCGCTCAACAGCATCGTGCCGAACCTCGGCGAGGTCTTCATCTACTCCCAGCAGGCGATTGTGCGGGAGGCCGCGCTCATGGAGCAGGTGGCGGCCGAGATCATTGCGGGGCAAGGTCCAGAGAAGCTGGCGCGGAACCTCGCGGCGACGCTGAAGGACGGCGCCCTGAAGCGGCTGAGGGGGGCAACGAACGGAACGGTGACGGACGAACTCAAGACCGCGCTCAAGGAGACGGCTGAAGGGAAGCACATTTCCATTCTCTGTCGCGACGGGAAGACCCGGCGCTATCAGTTGCGGAACTACGCGGAGACCATTGCGCGGACGGCGCCGCGGATGGCTCAAACCGAGGGGATGCTCGCCAGCTGCAATCAGCTTGGCGTAGATCTCGTGCAGGTTAGCGTTCATTCGGGCGCTTGCGAGGAGATCTGCGCTCCGATCCAAGGCAAGGTCTTTTCCATCTCCGGGCGGAGTCCAGACTTCCCTCCATTGACTCCCGAAGTACGCTGCCCTCTTCATCCGTACTGTCGACATGTAGAGCTGCCAGCACCCGAAGCCTTCCTCCGCGCCAAAGGCGTCTATGACAAGCTCGCCGACTTCTCGCAGGGCACGAGTCAGGCGGCCAACCACAATGCCTATCGGGAGATGTTGGCCGCATGAGCAGCAATCTGACTCCGGCCTGGCTTTTCAACCACAGCATCACCGTCGAGTACTTCCTCTCGGAATATGACGGATCGCTGGCGACGGCCGTGCCGGCCAGCGTTACCGTCAACGGCTTCTTCGAGGAAGTTGCCCGCGTCGTGCGCACCGCCGAGGGAGTGGAGAAGACGGCCGATGCGACGGCGTTCCTGCCGGGCACGACCAGCATCGGGTCTAACGACCAGATCATCTACAACAGCAAGCGGTATCGGATCGTGAACATCGAGAAGCCGCGCTTCGGGGCTTCCGCGACGCCGGCCTATACCGCGGTTAGAGTGATCGCCGGTGGCGTCTAGCTTCGACACGAGGCAGTTCGAGGCGGGACTGGCGCGCTGGTCGCGGGAGTATCAGCAGAACCTCGTGAAAGCGATGGGGCAGGCGGGGATGATGCTGCTCAATGAGGCGGTGATGGATGCCCCGACGGTCCCGATGGAGACGGGCGACCTGCGCGGATCCGGCTCAGTGTTCGTCAACGGCAAGTTGACGGGGACAAGCGAGAACCAGGGCAGCGGGGGTTCGCCCGCGCGCAGCGTGGAGTATCAGGCGAGGCCGGGGGAAGTCATCTGCCACATGGGATTCAATACGGTCTATGCGGCGGTGATGCACGAAGGCCGCTGGCAGACAGGGCCAATGGCGGGGGTCGAGATCCGCAACTGGAGCGAGCCGAACTCGGGCAAGTTCTTCCTCTCGGCAAAGCTCGCGGCGAACGGCGAGAAGTACGTGGGCGTCGCGGTCGAGGAAGCCAGACGGATGACGGGGATGTGAGATGGCGGACCTCCTCAACGAGATCGCCACAAGGGTTGCCAGCGAGACGGGATTCGTCCTCGGCACGGACCTGTTCGTCAACGGCTTCCCGGCCGAGCAGGTGGATACGGCGATCGCACTGCTCGACGGCGCGGGAACGCCCGCCAACAAGAAGCAGCTGGCGAGCATCGGACAATACGACGTGCAGGTCATCAGTCGGGCAAGGGTGGCGCCCACCGCGAAGAGCCGCGCCCTGCTCGTCCAGGCGGCCCTGCACGAGGCCACGGGGATCGACCTCGGCGACTGGTTCCTGCATTACGCGGAAGCGCGACAGACCCCGTACCTGATCGGCGTAGACAGCGCGGGGCGGACGGAGTTCATCCAGCATTTCCTGCTTCGGGCGACCGAGGCTTAGAGACGAGCAATCAAATCTGCCGCCAAGGCGCGGCGCAAGGAGCAAAGAGCAAATGTCTGAACAACTGGAGTTAGGACCCTGCCAGATCTGGTACGGCACGGCGGGGGCGGAAGTGGACCTCGGCTCGACGCAGGCCATCAAGCTGACGATCAGTATGGACACGGCCGATCTGATGACGGCCCAGAACGGCACCCGGCCCTACGATCAGGTAATCACGGGGATGGGGGCGGAGATCGAAGCTCCGCTGGCGGACCTGGACATTGACAAGATGGCCACCGTCCTGCCCGGGGCGACGCTCATCAATGGCGCCACGGCGGGGCAGCAGATCCTCAAGATCGCGGCCTCGGTGGGGACGACCCTGCGGAGCTACGCCAAATCCCTGATCCTCAAGCGGATCGTCGGCGACGTGGCGAGCACCGACCGCAACGACTGGTGGACGTTCCCGATCACGGCCTTCGTCACCAATCTGGAACTGACCTTCGATGCGGCCACCCAGCGCAATATCAATGCGCTCTTCCGGGTCTTCCCGGACGCGACGACCCGCCTGCTCGGCTACCGCGGCCACAGCGCGCTGCTGTAAGCGGAGGCTGAGACATGGGAGAAGCGGAGACCAACGGCCGCCGCGTGCTCGATATCGCGGCGCTGCTGGAGGACACGGCGATCCGGCTCAAGCTCGGCGAGACCGAGTACGTGATTCGGGATCTGCCGGTGTCGCTCGTCATGGACTTGCAGGCGAAGGCCGGCCAGATGAACGACCGGGACTTCGTCGCGAAGGCGCTGGCGTCGGCCGGCATACCGGTAGAGGAGATTGACAAGCTCGGGGCGCGGGCAACGGCGGCGCTGGCGATGAGGCTGATGGATTTTTTCGTGCCCTCCGACCTCGTCGCCAAGATGGGGCTAAGCGCGACGGGCCAAGCCTTATTCCAGACTGGCTTGCGGCAATTGCGGACTTCCTCGCCGAATACCCCGGATACGACTGCGAGCGAGTCCTAAGAGAGGGCGTGCGTCGCTTCCTCGCCCTGTCCGAGGAGGCGGCGCGCCGCCAGGCGCGGAGACAACTGCGGGCCATTGAGGCGGCCTGCGCTCCGTGGATGAAAGACGGGGATCGGCAAAAGATGCAGTCGCAGTTGCTGGAAGCGGCTTCGACGCCGGAGCAGAAGGAAGCGCGCTGGGATGCGGCTTGGCGGCGGCTCGATGAGCTGGTTGGCGGGGCGCGGATCGGCGGGACTGTGAAGAGGTCGGAAACGTGAGAGGCGGATAGGACATGCCCTTCAATGCGGGCGCAATTGTCGGGACCATTAGCCTGAATACCAGCGCGGCAACGCAGGCGGCGAAGGAATACAGCAGCAAGCTAGGCGCGATGCTGGGCTCCGCCAGCGAGGCCATCCGCAAGCATCAGGCTGAAGTCCGGACGGTAGGTCTGGCCTTCACCGCCATTGGCGGGGCCGGGATCTTGCTCGGGAAGCAGCTTGTCTCCGCCTCCGGCCAGATGGAACGCTACCGGGCGCAGTTCACGGTGCTGATGGGGAGCGCCGACGCCGCGCGGGTCCGCCTCGAAAAGCTCACCAACTTCGCCGCGAAGACGCCGTTCGATCTGCCCGGCGTCATCGAGGCAGATCGGATGCTGAAGGCGTTCAACATCGATCTCGGCGGCATGGACAAGACGCTGACGATCGTGGGGGACGCCGCCGCCGGGATGGGCGTCTCCATCACCGAGGTCGTGCCAATTCTCGCGAAACTGAAGGCGGGGATGTTCGAAGTCGAACAGATGGCCCGCCTGGGGATCACGCGGGAATCGCTTGCGAAGTTCGGCATCGAGTTCACGAAGGCCGGCGAGGTGGTCAACCGGGAGGATCTCTTCCCGGCGGCGATCAAGCTGCTGAGTCGGTTCCAGGGGACGATGGACGCCACATCCAAGACGCTCGAGGGCCGGATGTCCAACCTGCGGGATGCCATCTTCCAGGTCTCGGCCGCCTTGGGCGACGCGCTGCTGCCGTTAGTCAAGACGTATGCCGACCGGATCACGGACGCGCTGAACGCGACGAAGAAATGGTCGGAGAGTCACCAGGAAGCGGCGGGTTTTGTTGCCTTGACCGGAGCGAAGCTGACGGTGGCGACGGCGGCGTTGGGCGGCTTCATTTGGCTGTTGCCGCAGGCGATCGCCGGTTTGCGCGCGCTCAAGGGGGTCATGGCGGGTCCGTCAGGAGCGGTGCTGAAAGGGGTCGGCGCGATCGGCCTGATTCTGGCCGCCGCCGACGCCGCCAACGAGGCGACAAAGGCGTGGATGAAGTGGATCGACGCCCAGAATGAAGCGAACCGGATCAAGGTTAGCGGGTCGGTGACGAGTACGCTGCCGGCCCTGGGAGCGATGAACCAGTCGAAGGCTTATTTCGACTACGCTCGGTCGGCGCTGCGGGACTTCGAGAAGGAGATGGGGCTGTTTTGGGCGACTGGCGCAGAGAAGGCGGAACGACTGAAGAAGCTGACCAAGGAGCAGCAGATCGAGTACAAAAACCTGCAATCCCAAGTCGACGCCGCCCGGATAGCCGTCGGGAAGTATCAGGATGCGCTCGTAAAGGAACGGCGCGATCGACAGAGCCGCGGGACGTTGCTGGACGCCCTGGCCGACCAGAAGAAGTTCGACGCCGCCGCCAAAAAGATCGCGGCCGACCGGATCGAGTGGGAGCAGAAGATCACCCTTGCGGCGACGGAGACCCAACGAAAAGCGATTGAGGGACAGTATGCCGCGTGGCTGCGCCCGCTGATTCAGATGTACCAGGACGCGCCCATGAAGGGCGCTCGGGCACTCGCGGTGGACCTGAAAAAGGAACTGGATTCGCTGGACAAGGCCGTCGCCAAGGGCGTCAAGACGCAGTTTCAGATGAGCGAGGCCCGCGGGAAGGAACTGCAACTGGTTCTAGAGCAGCGGGAGGCGGAGGGCGACATCGCCAAGAGGCGGGCCGCGCAAGCCGCGTGGCTCGAGTGGGAAGGGAAGTTCTACCTGAAGTACCGGAACAGCCGCAAGGAGGACGAACGCCAGGCGGCCCTCCAGTCGCGCGTCGAGGCGACGAAACTCCGCAATGCAATGGCGAAGACGGCCCCCGGGCTGAATCTCGCGGAACGGGAAGCCTACTACCAGGAGCTAATGAAGTCCTCCGTCGTGAGCTACCGGGAGGTGGCCGAAGCCGTAGATAACTACAAGGCGGCGCTGGTCGGGTTAGGTGAGACGGAGAAGAAGAGGCTTGAGACGGCGGCGGATCAGGCTCTGACTGACTACGGGGGCGACATCTTCAAGCGGTATCAGACGCTGGTCGAGGGCGAGGCGGAGTTCGAGGCTCGCGTCCGCGGGGACCAAGCGGCCGCGTCGATTGCGGGACTCGAGATCGAGCTCGACCAAAAACTCGCGCTTATTCAGGATAACACCGACGCGGCGATCTCCTTCTACCGCCTCGACGCCGACGCTCAGGTGCGGATGCAGGCAGAGGCGGCGGAGAAGAAGCTCCACCTGACCCAGCTCTACCAGTCCCTCGAGAACAACCTGCGGCGGGAGGCAGACGCGAAGCAGCTTGCCGAGGACCTGGGCGCGGTGCTCTCGTTCTGGGAAACGCGGTTCAAAACCGGACACGCCTCAGTCGAGGAGTATGCCGCGGCGATCAACGAGGTAGCCGCGGCGACGGATGACTGGAAACAGAAGCAGGAACTGCTCTTGCAAGTGCAACAGGTCTGGGCCTCGGCCGTCGAGACGTACCTGGCGGAGATGAAGGAGCAGTGGAAAGAACTCAACGTCCCCCTGGAGGAGCAGCTCGCTTATCTGCAATGGCTTCAAGCGGCCTATGCGGCCTGGGGAGATGAGGGCGTACTCGCGGCGCAAAGAGTGGGCAGCGCCGTCAAGGAAACCAAAGCCGAGATTGAGCAGCAGATCATTCCGATCCGAACCATGAAGGAGGTCTGGGCGGACGCCATTGACGCCACGAAGAGCGCTTGGCAGCAGTTCTTCGAGGACATCGGAAATGGCATCATCAATTTCGGAAACCTGATCAAGTCGGTCTTTCAGTCCATCGTCAGCAGCTTGGCGTCGGAGCTGGCCACTCTCGTCACCGGATGGATCAAGACGCAGCTCGGAATGATGGCTGGAAACCTGGCGGCAAAGGCCGCGACGGCATCCGTAGTTGATACCGCCACAGCCGAGATCACCGGAGTCGTCGTTGCGGGCAGCGCGGCGAAAGCCAGCATCGGCGGGATGATGAAGTCCGCGATGGGGCAGATCGCCCTTGCCCTGGCGGCGGCTTATGTTGTGGGGGAGATCATCAACGGCCTCTTCGGCGGGCCTGAGCCGAAGATTCCCCGCGGCCCGGAAACCTACGGCACTTTGGTGCAGGACGTTCGGCCGCCGAGCTATGAGCGGGTTCCCGATGTGGGGCTGATTCTGGCCAGCGGGGCTTCCTCGCGGTCCGGGGTCGGCGCGGCCTCGGGCGGAATCGGCGGAAGCGCTCGACCGACGACGATCAATATCGAGTCCGGAGCGATTCAGCTCTCCGTAGACAACCTCAGCGACGCCGGGATTCAGCGCCTCGCCGGCCGCCTGTGGGACGAGTTGGACAATGTGATCGGGCGAAGCGATGGGCGACTCTCTCTCGCCCAGGGGGTGGCCTAATGACCACCTGGATCCTAGGATCGCTGACCTTCGCTAACCCGCCGGAATCCTGGTCTGGAGTCAGTCTGCCGAAAAGCCGGGTGGACATTGAGACCCTGGGGGGCGTGATCACGCAAGTGATGGGGTTTTTCCCTGGCGATCGGGAGATCTCGGCGCGGTGGGCGCTGATGCCGGCGGCCGACTTCGCCGCCCTGCTAATTCTCTACCAGTCAAACGAGGGGGGAGACACCTATACCCTCGACCCGGATGACGGTCACACCTATGAGGTGGAGATTGCGGGCGTGACGGGCGGACCTCCGGCGTTGGATTCATTGTGGAGGGCCGAGGTGAATCTCCAAATGCGCGTCGTGGAGGTTCTCTCGTGATCTCTGACCCAGGGTCTTCTGGAGAATCGCCAACCTAATGGCTTCCTACACCCAGAAGCACTATCGCTGGAAGGCGGATGATCAGGGGGCGGACACGCCCTCTTCCTGGCTGACGCCGCTCGACACCGCCTTTGCGGGCATGACGAAGGGCCGCGTCGTGCGCCTGCGGATTCAGTTGCAGGTCGTTGACCCGATTGCCCCCTGGCTCGAAGGGAAGGCGAAGCTGCAATTTCGGAAGGTCGGCGATCCCGGTTTCACGGACGTGGCGATCGGCGAGGCCTGGGAGCCGGTAGCTTCGGACCTAGTCGCCGACAAGACGGCGGCCACCAGCGCCCTGCTCGGCGATCCGGGCGGCATCTGGGTATGGATCGACGGCCAGGTATTGACGACCTCCGTCCTGTCGGACGAGATCGCCTTTGTGGAGTCGGAGTCGCAGTTCGTCGAGTTCGAGTGGTGCCTCCGGGTCGGGGCCTCGGCGGAAGACGAAGTGAGCTATGAGTTTCGGATCGCGGAGGAGAGCGGAGCCGTGCCGACTTGCGAAGTCTACCCGACCATCGCGGTGCTGGCGGACCCGGTTGACTGGCACCTCCTAAGCGCCCTGAGAGAGAAGTTGCGCTCCCCTCGTACGCGCGTTCTCGTCGAGTGGGCAAGCGTTGATTATGACGTGACCGACGACGTGGTGAGTTGGGACTTCAGCCGGGATCTGAACGGAGGGCTGGGCGAAGGCACGATCGTGCTTCAGAACAAGGACGGGAAGTATGATCCGCTGGGCGGAGCCTCGGGCGACTTCCTGACTGACCCGGCGATCTGGAAAATCGACGCGGGCTTCCGGGTCGGCGGGACTAACTACTTCGTCCGCCGCTTCACGGGCAAGGTGTCCTTCGGCCGGGCGCGTTACAGCCGGGGCGATACGCCAACCGTCTCCATCCCCTTGCTGGACCGGGGGAAGCGGTGCGCGCGGCAGAAGGTGACGACGGAGAAGATCGAGGACGACACGCAGAAAGTGGTCTTTCGGGCGCTGCTCGTGGACGAGGGCAAGTTCGCGGACGGCGACCTGCTCGACGCGGGAACCGCCGCGTGGGACGACGCGGACCATGAGATTACCTGCCAGTTCGAGCAAGAGTATCTGCTGGAGGCCCTGAATAAGGTGGCGCAGGCGGGCCGCCGGCATTTCTACTTCGACGCGGACGGGAAAGCGCTCACGCGGGACTTCCTCGCCGACCTGTCTCCGCAGTCGGATTGGGACCTTCCTCTGATCGAAACGGAGAGCCTGGAGATCGAGCCTTCGGACCCGAGCGCGACCGTCGTTCAGGTATCGGGCCGGGATCTGCTGCCGATCAAGATCGTGGGCGGGCGGGAAGACTTCGCGCAGCGCCGGGGTGTCACCTATCCGGCGTCGATCCCCGGTTGGCTGAAGACGATGAACGCGTTTGAGGCGATCCCTCAGTCGGGAGACATCAGCTACAAAGACTACGAAGTGGAGAGCGCGGAGGATACGAGCTCGGTGCTCGACCGGGTGACGATCGGCTGGCCGGGGGACACAAACCTGATTGGTTACGTCGCGAAGGCGACGGTGGACGCATGGCTGACCTCGGACTTCACGCTCGGGGAACCTCCGGCGGACGAGAAGACGTTAGGCGTCAAGCTGAGCGTGGTCTTCAAGAAGAAGAATCCGCCCGATGCCAATCCTTCCTGGCCGGCGCCGCCTCCGGGCGCGGCGGGGACGATCGGCTGGAACGTGTCGGGTTCCGTCATCAAGACCGTAGTGCCTTATGTCTGGACGGAGGCGAGGAATCGCGACGACGTGGATGTCTACGGCGAGGTGGTGCGCAACCTGGAGAACCCGCTGATCTGGCAGAAGCAGGATGCGCAGGAGGTTGCCGATTACGAACTCGCCGTCATCGAATGGTCGAAGCGGCGCGTCGCGATCTCGCTCGCTTCGGGGAATCCGGCGCTTGATCTGGGAAGCCTCGTTACGGGGTGGCACAAGCGGCTCGGGATTCGGGTCTGGGCGCTGGTTTGGGGGATGAAGGAGTCGTTCTCCCGGCAAGGCGGCTATCGGAGCACGCTGGGCTGCGTGAAAGTGGGGGCATGATGCGGTCGGCGGCCGGAGCGATTGCGGAACGGGCGGCGCGGCAGGAGGATTTCAGCCGGGAGACCTACCTCGGCCGGGTCACGGCGCGAAACAGTGACGGGACGCTCGATGTCGTTCCCCAGCACAGCTTTGAGATCTACGCGAAGCACTATACCGGCGGATCCAACCTCTCGCTGACAACGGGCGCCAATCAGAAGTGGGCGTTCCAGTTCGTGGCGCCGACCGGCGGCGAGGTCAAGGTCTGCGGAGTCACGGTCAACCTGAAGACGGACGGGACCGGCGCTTCGGGGCTTATCACCTTCGGGATTCGCGCCGACAGCGGCGGGCTTCCGGGTTCGAGCGTCGGGACGATCGGAACGCTCGACGCGCGGCGGCTCATCACCGATTACTATGACATGGAGATCGACGCGGCCTCGCCGATCAGCCTGACTCCGGGGGCGACCTATTGGCTGACCCTGGATTTCGCTCCGGTGACGGGAAACGTGTGGTCGAACGGAGAGGCGGGAGGGAACGGCCTCGCTCACTCTAGCGACGGAGGCAGCACCTGGAGCGTTAGCGACTCGACCGCCGTTTACCGGGTCTATCGGTATACCGTCCTGCGGGATCTGAACGTCCGGGCTTCGGATCACGTCTTTCAGCGCAACGACGTGGTGGTCGTGAACCGGCTGCGGGGATCCCACCTGCGAGAAGAAGTCATGGGGCAGGCGAAGGGGTCGGGGACGAGCCTCGCGCTGACGCAGATCGCCGCGACGCCTTATGACGGCGGTCCGGAATACTGGAAAGAGACGGATGGAGTAATCCATCCCACGAACAGCGACGACAAGGTTGCGCTCGGCGGGACGGACATCAACGCGACGATCTGGATTGACCCGGCCGGCGTCGTGCGGGTGTCGGTCCTTCTCGGCGTGGTTCACACGCCAACTTCCGCGAGCGATCCGACGATGAAGCTCCGGCCGGCGGCCTTGCCCTCCGATACGACCTGGCCCCTCCTCTCGCTCCAGGACAAAGACCAGAACGAGGTCGCCCGGTGGGAGGCGTCGGGACGGGTCTATGCGCCCTCGGCCTATGTCACAGGGGCGCTGACTGCGGGATCAGTTGTTTCCGCGGGCAGCCTCTTCTTCGGCGGTGCGACGGCCTGGGCGTGGGGCTTGTCGGGCGCGGATGCGGCGCTCTCCGGTTACGGCGTGGATTTGAACTGGCACACCGTGCTCAAAGTCAGCGACACAACGGGGGCGATCAGCTTCGGGATTGACGCGGCGACCTACACTTTCCCGGTTGCCGATGGCAGCGTCGGTCAGTCCCTAGTGACGAACGGGGCGGGGGTCGTGAGTTGGGCGACGGCCGGGGCCCACGCGATGCTGAACGGCGCGACGCACACCGACACTCAAGCCGGGACGGTCGTTCGGGGCGACGTGATCGTGGGCGACGCCACGCCGAAGTGGGCCAGGCTGGCGAAGGGGACAGCTACCTACGTCCTGAAGGCGGGAGCAACAGACGTGACTTGGGGACAGGTGGCCTACAGCGAACTGAGCGGGGTTCCGGCGACGTTCGCTCCGGCGGCACACGTCCTTGACTCAGCGACGCACACGGTCTCCGGCCTGACGCCGGGCCACTTCCTGAAGGCGACGGGGGCGACGACTTTCGGCTTCGCGGCGCACGGCTTGACCTATAGCGACGTTGGGGCGGCGGAGGTGGGGCACACGCACGGGCAGTTACACGATCAGGCGCACGGACTGCTGACGGTTGCCGATCACAGCGACGTGGGGACGTATCTGAACCAGGCCCTGCTGACCACGAGTGGAGTGACGTTCAATAATCTGGCCCTCACCAGCGCCAGCAATGCGCTGCTCTCTCTAACGCGAGCGGTGCAGGCGACGGACTACGCGTTCGCGACTTTCGGCACGGCGGCGGCGAATCCGGACTGGGCTCTGGGAGAGCCTGCGAACTCGCAGGCCTTCACCCTCTATAAAGACCCTGCGGGAGCGCCCCTGCTGGCGCTGAGCGTGGCCTTCGCGACGGGAGCGGTCACCGTGCCGGTGAGTCTCACTGTGGCCGCCCTGGCGGGTTACATCAAGGGCACAGCGGGGCTACTGAGCGGGCAGGCGGGCGTGCCGCAGGCGGATTGCACAGGACTAACGATGGCGGACAGTCCTCAGTTCGCGGGTTTGGGTCTGGGTGGAGCCCGGGTCAACATCGCCGACTTCTATGGGGCGACGGGCGCGCAGTTGATCTTTCGGATGCGGAACGCGGGAGTGGCCGGCGGGGATGACGTAATCATCCGGTTGAACACCGCTTCCCAGTATAACTGGGATGTCTGGGCGGACCGCACGAACGCGCGGCTCGGCATTGGGCTGCTCGGCGCTCCGCAGATAAGCATTGCCGGAGGAACTTCTTTGGTGACGTTCTCGGCGGCTATAGATGTGACCACCGATGCGCGCTGCCGGCAGGTGATCTGCGACGGCGACAACGCGGGCGTGGCTGCGACGACCTCGCTGACGAATACTTCTTCTGCCGCGGGAGCGACGGCCCGCGGTGTGGTTGGCGGAAGCGCGACGAACAATGCGATCTGGGTGAAGATCTACGTTGGCACGACGGCCTATTACATTCCCGCGTGGGCGGCGGCTTAGGAGATACCATGCCGATCACAACGAGAGTTATTACAGTTCGCTTCGAGCGCAAACCCGCGGGCATTGACAATCCGAATGCCGACATAGACACCGCGCTTATCACCTATGAGCGCACGGGAACGACGGCCGACGGCGAAGCGTTCACCGATGAGAAGACGCGGGCCGTGGCGTTGACTCCACAAGAAGTGACACAATTTCGCACTTTCCTCGCCAACGTGAAGGCGAGACTTTAGGAGGAACCATGAGTGAATTGTCGATCAACCTGAGCGAAATCCTGCGGGACGAGGAAGGCGAGGTGCTAGAACTGCTACCCGGCAAGGCCCTGACTGTCGGATGCGTTTTGTCCGAGTCGGTCAAACGCCTTGTGCCGGGGACGCACCGCCTGCCCGATGGCAAACCGCTTGACCTGGCCGCGATCAGCCTGGCCGGGAGGGTGCTGGCCGCGCTCAAGCGGGCGGAGAAAGCCGACGGGGTCTACAAGTGCGGCGGGGCGGCGCTGGGGCTGCTTCAAGCCGCGGTGCTCAACAATCCCCGCCAGTTCATTTTGCTCCCGATGCTGCGAGTGGGAGAACTGCTCCTCGACGGGGCCAAGCATCAGGCGGAACTGGGCGCGGAGGAACCAACCGAGTAGCAAAGAGTGCCGCCTTGCCAGTGCTACTCTGCGAAGTAGCATCTCCTTCGCTACGAAGCACGAGGGACTCGGCGGCGACATTCAAGGGAGAGGACTATGGAGACAATGCCAAAGGAACTTCTGCAGGCCGGTCTAGCCGGAATCATCATGGGGCTGGTGATGTATTTCGTCATCCGGCCGATCGTCGATGGGATGCTCAAGCAGCTCGACAAGAGCAATCAGCACCTCGAGGCCGCTAGCAAGGAGATCACCGCGCAGAGGGAGGAGCGACAGCAGAATTGCCTGCGCCATCAGGCCCACGATGAAGAAAATCTCCGAGTGCTGAAGCAGCTTGGAGAAAGCATGGACGCGCTGGTAAGGCGCGCAAAGGAGTAGACGAGATGAAGCTGAGATTACTGCTGGCAGCCGCGCTCCTGCTGTCCTGCTTGTCCGCTCAAGCAGCCGCGCCGATTGTGGCGCTCCGGCCGAGTCTTTCCCGGCTCGGGCAGACGGAGGCGTTTGCGGCGTCGTCCTCGATACAGATCTATGCGGCCAAGGGCGAGACGACTGCCTGCCAGGTGGCTGTCAAAGCCCCGGCCGGCGGGCTGACGAACCTGAGCGTGAGCGTCGGCGGCGGAATCCCGTCCTCGGTGTGGGTCGAACGCTACGTGCAAGTGGCGCACGGATCGTGGGTCGGCGGTCAGAACCGGCCTCTCGGTCCCGGATGGTATGCCGATGCGCTCCAAGCCGGAGCCTGGGCGTCCCTCGCGGCCGGAGTCAACTGCCCCTTCTGGGTGGACGTGAAGATTCCCGCAGGCCAGGCGGCCGGCGACTATTCCCTGCCGGTGACAGTCACCAGCGACCAGGGATCGGCGACGGCGACGATCAATCTCAGGGTCTGGAACTTCTCCCTACCCGTAAAGCCGGCCCTCCGGTCTTGCTTCCGGTATGATTCCATGTCGAAGAAGCTACAGCCGACCCGCCTCTTGGTGGAGCATCGGCTGCAACCCCGCCTGGTGAACCCAGCGCATGAAGCCTCCTTGCTCCCGTTGGGTTTCAAGATGACGCACCTAGGCTTCTGGGGGTGCGATGACAACAGTTCTCCATGGGCGGCACCTCCGACCGCGGCGCAGGTGACCGCGGCGAAGGCCCTGCATAACCCGGCAGTGGAACTCTACGACTATCCGGCGGATGAGATCAGCGACTCGGCTACCCATGTCACCAACCTCAAGAAGTGGGCGGCGGTCTTCCACCCCAAGAGCGTCAAGATGCTGGTCACGATGCGCCCCTCCGCGAAGCTCTTCAACGATGGGACGGGCCGGAGCGTCGTGGACATCTGGGTAGTGCTGCCCAAGATGTATGACGACAGCAAGTCGCTTGTTGCCCAGGCCCTGGCGAAGGGGGATGAAGTCTGGAGCTACAACTGCAATCAGCAGGACGACTACTCTCCGAAGTGGCTGCTCGACTATGCTCCGATCAACTATCGGATTCAGCCGGGCTTTATCAACTTCAGCCTGGGGCTGACGGGGATTCTCTACTGGCAGTGCGACTACTGGTCGTCCGATCCCTGGAACAACGGGGAGAAATGGGCGGGCTACCCCGGCGAAGGGATGCTGGTCTACCCCACGAAAGCGGGGCTTCCCGTAGCGACGGGGGCGGACGGAGTGGCCCCCTCTATGCGGCTGAAGTGGCTGCGGGACGGGGCAACGGACTATGACTACCTCGTCCTGCTGGCCGCCCAGAACCCGACGCTCGCCAAGAGCATCGCCAACCGGATCGGGCTGAATTGGACTACCTGGACGCGAGACCCGGTGGCCCTCGAAGCCGCCCGAATCGAAATGGGGGCGGCGCTGAGCGGGGGTGCTCCTCCACCGCCTCCACCTCCGCCGCCTCCCCCGACGGACACGCTGACGGTGACGGCGGCTGTTAGCCCGCAGGCCGTGAAGCTGCAAGCCGCGGCGACGGACAGCCTCGGACACGCCCTGACCTACGCCTGGAGCGATGGCGGGGTCGGAGGTACGTTCACGGGCGGGACCTCCTCGACGCCGACCTACCAGCCGACGCCTGGGGCCAAGACCATAACGATCTCCGTGACTGTCACCTGCTCGGGAGGGAAGACGGCGAGCGCGCAGATCGTGCTGAGCGTGCCGGGGTAGAGATGTGAGACTGATTCGAGGGCTAGCTATCCACCAGACCGGTGGCTCGAACACGGAGACCGTCGAGAGCATCCGGCGCTATCACATGACGCCGGAAAGCCAGGGCGGGCCGCCGGGCGGGCCGTGGAGCGACATCGGATACCACCTCGTCTGCTACCGCGACGGCACAGTTCACGACGGGCGGCCGATCGAACGGGTCGGGTCTCATGTCAAAGGGGCGAACGCGGATACCATCGGGATCTGCTGCGTCGGCAAAGGCGACGCCTTTCCCATCGGAACGAGCGGCTACATGACACAGCCCCAATGGGGCAGCTTGCTCGATTTGTGCGAGGCGCTCTGCCGCCGCTTCAACCTGCGCTACTGGCAGGTGAAGGGACATCGGGAGTATCCCTCCGGGGCCGCGCAGGGGAAGACGTGTCCCGGATTCGGAGTTCGCAAGTTGAGACTAGAACTGAAAGAGAGGTTGGAGGCATGAGCATCCTGAGTAACTTCATCAAGAAGCAGATCGTCGCCCAGATCCTGGTGTCGCTGTTTGGCGATGCGGTGTTGGCCCAGAAGCGGGCCAAATACAAGGAGGCGGTGCTGGCCCGGGCGCAGCGCGATGGCGTAGCGATTTCAGAGCCAGCCGCCGAACTCGCCGTCAACGAGACGATGAACTGCGTCAAGCATGACCTGGGAGGTTGAGGTCAGAAAGGAGGAAGCCGATGGAACAAGTAGCCGCTTTGATTGTGGGCGCCGTTGCGCCCTTCCTGATCGCGCTGATCCGGCGCGTGAGCGCGGCGAGTAGCTCCGCCGCGTTCATTCTCACGCTCGTCGTCTGCGCCATTCTTGGGGCGATCGTGGCCGGGGTCTCCCGAGCGACGGACGGGAAGACGTGGGCGGAGATCATTGTGATCGTCTATACCGCCAGCAACGTGGTCTACAATCTGTTGAAGCCGCAGTTGAGCGTGGTCGCCAGAGCCTCCCCGGCTTAGCACCCATCCCCCTGCGGCCCGCGCCCCACAGAACCTCCGGCCTAAGGAGAATTGCAGCCGGCGCGGGCCGCTCGTCCTTCCCCCTACGGATGCCGCCCTGGAGTGACCCTCCAGGGCGGCGGCTTTTTGGCCCTGAAAATAGCCCGAAAGATTCTTCGCTTTCGGCGCGAATCTCGCTTGACTTGCCCTTGCTTCTACGGCTCCATGTGTCAGGGTTAGCGAGTAGACGCTAACTCGCAAAGGAGAGAAGAAGATGGCACAGAGACAAACGAAGAGCACAAAGGCGGAGAGCTACCGATGGGGAGTCGAGATCGAGTGCTTCCTGCCGAGCCGCAAGGTGACCGAACTGGGAATCAGCATCGGCGGCTACCACAACGGGAGGGCGCTGCCCAGCCCCTTCCCGCAGGGATGGAAGGCCGAAGGCGACGGCAGTCTGCGCAGCGATCGCCGCGGTTACGTCGGCATCGAGATCGTGAGTCCCATCTTGAGCGGGCGGACGGGCATCGAGCAGGTGAAGCAGGTGGCGAAGCTGCTACGGGAGCACGGAGCGGTGGTGAATCCCACCTGCGGATTGCACTGCCATATCGGACCGGAGAGCGTGGTCGGTTTCAACTTCAACGAAGTCGCCGATTGGGTTGCCAAGCTGATGTATCAGACCTCGATGCACGAGACGGCGCTCTACGCCAGCACGGGAACGCACCGCCGAGAGAACGGCAGCTTCAGCCGCAGCATCAAGGCGCAGAAGGAAGCCGCCGACAAGGTGCGCAAAGCGTCGCCGACGCGCAAGCGCGAAATCCTCCAGGACGAGATCTGGAGACTGGGTCGCTACAAGACCTTGAACCTCACCAACCTCTTCACCGGCAAGCATACGGTCGAGTTCCGATTCGCCGCCGGCACGACGGATTGGGTGAAGATGGTCGGCCACATCCTGACCTGCCTGGCGCTCGCGGAGCGGGCCACGGAGACGGCGAAGATGGACTGGGACGCAGTCGCCACGCAGAAGACCTACCGCAACGGCGGGGCCGGGCTGCGGGAGCTGAACCGCTTCTTCTACCTGACGGGATGGACGTTGGGCCGGCGGGATGTTGGCAAGGACGAGGTGAGCCTGGCCGGGTGGATTGCGGAACTCGAAGAGCTGAAGAGCGTCAAAGTCCAGCTGCGGCGGCTCGCTAAGAAATACGATCAGGGAGGATAGAGATGAGATACGTTGTCGAGACGCTGCGGGGACTGGCGGACGGGCTGAGGGCGGCCCGTCCCCGAACCCTGCTGCTACCGGACAAAGAAACCGAGGACGAGCGCTACCCGCTGGACCTCCAGCCTGGCTGCTACGACACGAGAGAGCTGGCGAAGGCGCTGCAATTCCTAGCGGATATGCTGGAGGAGTAAGAATGAAGAACGGAAAGCAACTGCTGTTTGTCTATGGGACGCTGAAGCCGATGGCGCGGAAGCGGCGAGGGCGGGTGGCCCACGTGACCGGACGGATGTGGTGCAACGGGCTCTACCCGGCGGTGCGGCTGGAGCCCCGAGGGCAGAAGCTCGCCGGCATCGTCTTCGAGGTCACCGACGATGACCTACTCGAGCTGGACGCCAGGGAAGGCATCGCGGCCGACTGGTATCGGCGCGTCATCGTCCGAACGCTGGAGGGACAGGTCGCCTGGGTCTACGAGGCCGAGCGTTGTCTCTACCAGGCGGGCGGAATGCGGGCCCAGTGGCAGCCTGTGGCTGCGAACGGCAGGGGGGTGGTGGTTTGGGACTCGCGCCGCCCCTACTGGCGCACAGCGGGCGAGGTAGAGGGCGAAGCGGAATTCCTTGCCAGGATCGCCTGTGCGGGCCAGGGCCGCCTTCCCGCAGGAGAACTCCTCTTCTGCCCTAAGCGCCACGTAGCGCCTCGCTAGGCCCTGAATCCGGGGGCTGTGGCGGGGTGGGGCGACTCAGGCTTGACGCGGAAGCGGCCGTGTGGTAGAGTCCTAGCGTCAAGGCCATGATAAACCCACCCGATACTAACCAGTTGGCAGCCGTCTTCCCGCGCTTGGCCTTGACACCTCGGCGCGTGCGGAGGCGGCTGTCTTTCATTTCAAGGAGGCGCAATGCCCAAGACCATCCCCGTAGCAGAAGTTGTCTATCGGCCCGACCTGTATCCCCGCTTCAAGCCCGACCCGGCGACGATCCAGGAGTATGCCCAGAACCTCGAAGCCCTGCCGCCGATTGAGCTATCTCAGCAGAAGATACTGATTGACGGCTACCACCGGCTGAAAGCTCACGAGACAGCGGGGGCAACAGAGATTCCCTACACGGAGACGCAGGTTGAATCCGAAGCTCACATCCACCTGTTGGCTACTGCGCGGAATGCCAAACACGGTCTGCGCATTTCGGAGGATGAGAAGAAATCGCTGGCTATCAAGTGGTGGCAGAACCGACCGGATGCCGAGATCGAGGATGCCCTATCTATCAGCCATCGGCAGTTCCTCGCCTGGACGAGCAAGAAGCGAGAGGAACTGGAGGCTGTGCAGAAGCGGGAAGTCTACGCCCGCTGGATGCGCTGCGAGACGCAGGAGGCCATTGCCGAGGCCGTGGGGGTGCCCCAACAAACAGTAACGAGATGGATTGCAGATTTTACCCAAAACGACGCGGACGGTGATTCGGGTATTTTCCGCGATTTCGCGCCTGAGCTCTATGCGCTGTGGAGCTTCGGGAAGGCCGACGGGGAAGTGAAGCACTTCGGGAACCTGCCGACCGGGGTGATTGACAATCTGCTCTACTACTACACGAAGCCCTTCGACGTGGTCTTCGATCCGTTCGGGGGCAGTGGTAGTACGATAGACCAATGCCTTGCGCGCAAGCGCCGCCACTACGTTTCCGACCTGAATCCGATTCCTGCGCGCTCCGACATCCGAAAGCACGACATCACCGCCGGCCTGCCCAAAGACCTGCCGGTTCCCGATCTCGTCTTCCTCGACCCGCCCTACTGGAAGCAGGCCGAGGGGCGGTACAGCAAAGACAAGACCGACCTGGCGAACTGCGACCTGGAGGCTTTTCTCGCAACAGTCGGAGAGATTGCCAAGGCCGTCAAGCGCAAGTGGACGGCGGAGCACTCCGGGCGATTGGCGCTAATCATGGGGCCGTGGAAGGACGGGGGAAAGTACCTGGACCTGCCATTCCTGTGCTATGAGCGGATCGGGAAGTATCTTGATCTAAAGCAGCGCGTCATCGTGCCCTACTCGACGCAGGTACACGGCGGGGCCTACGTGGAGCAGGCGAAGAAGCGGAAAGAGATTCTCTATCTGACGCGTGACCTCATGGTCTTCGAGCGGCCGGCGGAATGAACTCCTTCGAGGGGCGGAAGGCCCCTCACGATAGCTGGGCGGAAGAGGTGTTCCGCTCGATTCGGGAGGAGGGGTGGATTCTGGTGCCAATGGGGATTGAGAGAATCGCCCCCAATGCCCACCCGCGCCTAAAAGCGATGCTCGATCCCGATCCCACGTCGGCCTTCCTGCGCTTCATGCCCGACGGCTTTGCGGTCCACCCGACGAAGGCCGAGTCCTATTTCTTCGACATCAAGACCGGGTACACGATTGAGCGGGAGCCCTATGAATGCTACCGCGCCTTCGCGGGCAATGATCGGCAGGTCTTCCTCTATCTCTACTACGCGAAGGCCGGGAAGTACCTGGTTCCGCTGCCGGCCCTGGTCTTCCTTGATTCCTGGCGGTACATTGCCACGTTCCCGGAGGAATGGCAGATGCCCGTAGATGAGGAGGGATGGATCTGCCCGAGGGATTGGCCGGAGGACAAATATCAGCGATGGAAGTCCAGTCATCCGACCGCAAGCGGAACCCCCTTCCGCTACTTGGATTTCCCGGCGATGGAACGGTTCCGCCGAAGACCCCGAAAAATACTTTAGACACCCTATTGACAATATGGTATATGGGGTGTAGACTTCTCCACGAGGTAGACGAATGGCTTCCCTGAAAACGACAGAGAAACTAGATGGGCCGGCGATCCGAGCCGCCCGCGTCGCGCAGAACCCGATAGTCACGCAGGAAGATCTTGCCAAGGAACTGGGCATCGCCGTGCCAACCCTGATCTCCGTAGAGCGGGAAGACTTTGCGCTCTCCGCGGACACGTTAGAGGCGTGGCTAGAGGCCGTGCGACGGATCGTGACGCGGCGGCAGCAGGAGCAATCCTCATGATTCGTCTCTCAGCCTCCGGCGGCCGCCCGCTCCCTCTCTCCGCCTGGATTGAGGCCGAGGCGCGAGCGATGGCGGCGGTGGGATTCGAGATCATCGCAGAGGGTGGGGCTGGCTGTAGGTCTACTGGGTCAACCGATGCGCGCGGTGCAGCGCCTTTGCTACTCTGCGAAGTAGCCTGCTACGAAGCACGAGTGCCGAGGCGAGTGCGCGGGCCAGAGACCTACAGCGAGCTTCTGAAATCAAAGGGAGGTGAGTGAATGGGAAACGACCCTACCGGATTCTGGGCGCTGGTGGTTTACAGCGCCATCGGCGCGTGCGGGCTGATCGTGGGCCTGACGTGGCTGAGCGAACTGGCACAAAAGAGGCTCCGCAGAGCTTGCACTCGACGGAGCCAGGAACGAGAACGAGTCTCTGAACCATACCGATTCTATCGGCATTGAGACTCCTCGTCAAGCAGACAAAGGCAAGGAGAAGGTTAGATGGCACAAGAACCAAAGCAAACGGCGATCATCCCGGTTCCGATCAACGAATCGGTGCGATCGCTCGATCTCTCGAAGGTGGGAGATCGCCTGAACATTCTGGGGCCGCGGGGAGCGATCTACGCCGGCGACGGGATGAAACTGAGAGCCGTCATCGAGCGGCTCTCCACCAACCCCGAGGACGGGGATGTCTACAAAGCCATCGGCGGCGGAGGCAAGCTCTCCCTGGCCAAGATAGGCTTGCTGAAGATCAGCAGTGCTAAGGGCATCGTCTGGAGTCCCACCGAGTCGAAGTTTGTGGCTGACGTTCCTCCTTGCGAGGGATGCGTCGCGACCGCGCTCAAGCTGAACCGGCAGCCGATCTGTCCCCACAACGTCGCTTATCGGGCCGTTGGGGCCTGGCTCGACCCGGTGGGCCAGTGGGAAGTCCATAGCGCCACCAAGAACTGGTCATGGGACGAGGAACTCGATGAGGTCAAGCGCCTCTACCGGAAGCAGATCGAAGACGGGCGACTGACTGAGACCGCCTTCGAGCAGCGGGTCCAAGAGGAGTTTCGCAAGCGTTTTCGAGACCGGCTCACCCTGGTCGAGACGAAGGCGAAGAACCGCGTCGTGCGCGAGGCTGGCCTGAAGGCGGCCTACACGCCCCAGGAGTTGCAGAAGGGGTTCCTGTGCGTGCGGGTCGAGCCGGACATCTCCGTAGAGGAAGCGCGCCGGCGCGGGATGGCCAGCGCGGCGCAGATCTTTGGGGCGGCGACGGCTCTGCCCGCCCTGCCCCAGCCGGACTTCACGCGGGCCGAGGATCTGAACGGGGAAGAGCCGGAACCCACGACGACCACGAACTATCAGCCGCCGGCTGAGGAGCCGGGAACCGACCCCTGGGCCAAACCTCCGGCCGCCGCCCCGAGCCAGGAGATCACCCGCGAGGAGATGCTCCAGGCGGTGACTGTGATCTGGCGGAAGGCCGAGGCGATGGTGAAGGCGGGCCCGCTGAACCAGATGCCGCCCGCGCCCCCGGCCAAAGACGCCCCGATTGAGGAACTCAAAGCCTGGTGCGAGCAGACGACGCAGCACCTGGGGATCGGTGGGTAGGGATGAGCCTCAAGCTGATTCACGTGGCCGATTCTCACCTGGGGCCGAGCCGGAGCAAGCTCGACCCGGAGATGGGGCTGAATGCTCGTCTCATGGACACCTACCGCTGCCTGCGCTTTGCCGTGGAAGACGGCATCGAGCGCGGGGGGCAGGTCGTGCTTTTCGCCGGGGACTTGTTCCACGGCTGCCGGCCGACGCCCACGGAGCGGCGACTGGCCCTGCAAGCCTTCGAGCCGGCCCTCTCCAAGCAGGTTCCGGTAGTACTCCTGCTCGGCAATCACGATCAGCCGCGCAGCCCGAGCGAGAAGCACGCCCTGGACACGTTGAGAGACGTAGACGGGCTGACGATTGTGGACCAGCCCCAGACTCTCTATGCCGGAACCGACGCCTGGAACTATGACCCGCCTCGGTTTGTTGTGACTAGCAACGATGTGAGAGACGGCGATCCATTCAAGCCCAAACTCCAGATCGCTTGCGCACCGTGGCCGAACCGTCAACTGCTCCTGAAGGACGAGGAGAACCGCAAGCTCTCGGTCGGCGAGCTGAACCTGCTGATGCGGGAAAAGATGAACGACGTCCTACGAGGCTTGGCCGCCCAGCGCGTCGAGGGAATCCCAAGCGTGCTGCTAGGCCACTTCGCCGTAGACACGGCCGCGGCCGGCAAGCAGAACACGCTGATGCTCTTGGGCGGTGACTGGACCATCAACCTTCACGATCTGGCGGCCCTCGGCTTTGACGCCTGCCTGCTCGGGCATATCCATAAGCCCCAGATGCTCAACTCCGATCCTCTCATCATCTACAGTGGCAGCCCAGAAGCCGTCACCTTCGGAGAAGAAGGCGAAGCCAAGATTTACAACCTGATCGAGATTGAGGATGGCCGGGTTTCGGCGGAGCCGATTGAGACTCCCTACCGGAAGTTCGTGACTCTGGACCTCTTCACGCTCGACGAGAGCGGCGACATCGTGGATCCCGAATCCCTGCGCGGCGCCATCGTGCGCGTCAAGGTTCCGGCGACGAGCGCGGTCAACCTCGTGGATCTGCGCCGCCAGCTCGAAGCGGCCGGGGCCTGGGAGTACCAGATCGAGACGGAGCGGGCCGAGACGGTGCGGCGGAGATCAGCGGAGATCAGCGCAGAGATGGCGCTCGAAGGCGCCTTGGACGCCTACCTCGACCAGCGACCGGAGCTGAAGCCGATGAGGGAAGCGTTGCGATGCGAGGCGCAGGAGATCGAGCAGGAACTGGCGGGTGTATCTTGACAATTACCTACTCTCCTGGTATCATTCCCAACGCTGAAGATCGTGGTATGGTAGGCGCTTGTTTCATGGCCCAACCTTTGAGGCCCCGAGCCACCGCGATCTTCAGCGAGAAAGCGGCTACCGGTTCGGGGTCTCGCTTTTTGGGGGGCTTTGCTATGCCAGCACATAGGCTCTATCCGAGTGAGCCGCGCTTCTGCGAGGTGTGCGGGAAACAGATTGTGGGCGGTGGTCGTCGGATGCTGACGGCTCGGTACTGCTCCAATGCCTGCAACACTATCGGCAAGCGGAAGACCATCAATCTCACTTGCGCCCAATGCGGGAAGGTCTTCGAGGCTACGCCCTGCGATCGGGCCAACGGACGCAAGTATTGCGGCGAAGCATGTCAACGAGACGCTTGGCGAACCGGCAGGTTTCTTTCTTGCGTCGTCTGTAGCAAGCCGTTTTGGGCAACGCAATCCAAGGCTAGAAACGGGAGCAAGTACTGCAGCAAAGCGTGTCAGCACACCGCTCTTCGCGTCTCAAATGGCGGTCCCTGCCGAGAATGCAGCAAGGCCATTGCGGTATGTCGAGGGCTGTGCGGGAACTGCTACCAGAGAGCGCGGTGGCGCGAGAGTGGAGCCAAGCGCGAAAGGCATAACCTCTATGCACGCCGCTATCATACTGAGCACCGCGATCACCTGATCGCTCGGGGCAGGCAAAGAGCATCAGAGCGCATCTACTCTGGCAATGACTTGCTCGCCTTGGAGCGGGATGGATACCGATGCGTTGATTGCGGCGCTACGTCCAGCGATAGGCGCGGGCATAGGCTGGCAGTTCACCACATTGATCGTACTGGTCACCTTGGACCTCTCGCCAACAATGATCTGTCGAACCTTGCTTCTCTCTGTCGGGCTTGCCATCTCAATCGGCATAGGGGGGACCAATGAAACCCCTTCGACTAGTCCTCGAAAACGTCCACTCATTTCGGGGCCGACATGAACTCGATTTCGCGGGAATCAATCTAGCAGTCTTGAGCGGTGGCAACGGCAATGGGAAGAGCACGCTGGCATGTGATGCTCCCCTCTACGCACTGTTTGGAAGCGCCCGCGGTGACGCGAACAGCATCATTTCGGAGGGCGAGAATCTCGGCCGCGTAGAGTTCGCTTTTCAGCTTGGCGAGGAAAGCTACCTCGTCAGCCGGAGCCGGACTCGCCGCGGAGGCGGGTCAAGCCTGCTCTCCCTTCAGCGACTCACGGAGAATGCCCCGCAGGTGCTGGACGGGAAGAGCATTGCAGAGACGCAGGACAGAATCAATTCTCTGCTGCATATGGACGCCCGGTTGCTTGAGATCACCGCGTTTAGCCAACAAGGGCAAACTGCGATGTTCAGCGAGGCCAAGCCGGCCGAGCGGAAGGCCGTGCTCTCGGAGATTCTGGACCTGGGCGCGTGGGAGCGGCGGGCCGAGCTCGCAAGGGCGAAGGCGCGGGATCTCGACAGCGACCTCGCAAGAGGCCGGGACCGGCTCACGCAGCTCGAGGGGCAGGCGGAGCAGAAGGCGAGCGCGGAGACGGAACTGGCGGAGATCAACCGTCAGCGGACCGAGATCAGCGGACAGTTGGAGATGGCCGAAGGGGCGGTCGGAGACGCGGAAAGGGATAAGGAAGCCCTCGTGCAGCGCCAGGCGGAAGACCAGTCGCGGCGCAAGGAACTGACGGAGATCGGCGTCGCGGGCAGCCGGAAGCAGGGCGAGCTCGGGGCGATTGTCAGCAAGCGCGACGGGCTGCTGTTCGCCGTCAAGGAAAAGCCGACGCTGAAGACCCTGCTCGACGTGGCGCTAGGGGAGCAGCGACTCGCCGAAGCCCTGGAGACGGTCCGGCAGAAGGATGAGCGGCTCGGCCATGAGATCACCCTGCTGACTCAGCGCATCGAGTCGGCAAAGGCGCAGCGGGAGCAGGAGAAGCGCACGCTGGAAGCCGAGATCCGGGCAGCCGACGCAGCGCAGGCGAGCAAAGAAACGAGCCTGCGGGGGCAGATCACGCTCCACGAGAAACAGGCCCAACGGCTCGGGGATGTGCCTTGCACGGGAACGCCTCTCGCTGACCAATGCCCTCTCATTGTTGGTGCCCGGGAATCGGCGATGCTGCTGCCCCGGCTGAAGGCGGACCTGGCCGCGCAGCAGGCGGTCCCGGTTGCTCCGGAAGCGAAGGCGCGACTAGCCGAGCTCGCCACGGCTCCGGCGACGACCGAAGACACCGTCAACCTGGCCGAACGCCAGGAGCAGCGGCGGTCGTTGAAGTACGACGCGGCCAGCCACGCGAAGGCGAAGGCGGGAGCAGCCAAGGTCGCCGACCTGCAGAGCCAACTACAGAACGCCAACGTGGCGGCCGCGCAGGCGAGCGAACTGGACTCGCAGATCGCCGGGCTCGAGACGGAGATCAAGGAACTCAAAGAGCGCCACCGGGCGCTGAGCGAGCAACTAGGGCCGGCGGAGGACTGGGCGCGAGCGCTCCAGACGGCGACGACGAAGATCGCCGACGCGAAGCGGCAGGCGGCCAACCTCCAGCAGGCGCTGCAAGGGCTGGAGCGGCAGGTGGGCGCCATCGAGCAGCGGATCGAGGCGGCTACCAAGGCGGCCGAAGAAGCCGAGAAGGTCCGAGGCGAACTGGCGAAAAGCGAGGGGCGGCTACGCATCCTCAAGGAACTGGTCACGGCCTTCGGCAAGAGCGGGATCCCGGCGCTGCTAATGGAGCAGGCGATCCCGGACCTCGAAGCCGTCGCCAACGACGTGCTCTCGACGCTCAGCGATGGGCGGATGAGTGTCTCGCTGCGATCGCAGCGGGAGACGAAAGCCAATACCATCAGCGAGACGCTGGACATCGTGGTGCTAACCGACCAGGGTGAGCGTTCCTACGATGGATTTTCAGGGGGCGAAAGGATGCGGGTTGACCTCGCGCTGCGCTTCGCCCTCTCGATGCTGCTAGCCTCGAGGGCCGGCGCGCGCTGTGAACTCATGGTACTTGATGAGGCCGCCGCTCCCCTCGATCAGCAGGGGCAGCAACTCTTCGTGGAATGCTTGACGCGACTGGCCGAGCGCTTCGCGACGATCCTGGTGATCTCGCACGTCGAGGCGCTCAAGGACGCCTTCCCCGTCTGCCTGCAAGTCACGAAGAACGGCGACGGGAGCCGCGTGGAGGTGGTGGCAAGATGACAGGCAAGGACTTCGTGAAGGTCACTAAGCAGTGCGGCTTCCGCCGCCTGCGTCTGAACACCGCTCCCTTTGAGGACGCGCCGACGATCACGGCGGGCTATCGCTACGACGCCATCAATGTCCTGGCCGGGGCATACGTCATCGGCCCATGGGCCCCGACTAAGGAAGAGGCGCGGGACAAGTTCCTGATTGCGCTTCGACTGATCGCCCTAACCTCCGAGAGCCTCAAGATGGAAACGACTGGGGTGCAGTCATGACCCTGGCCGAAGCGAAGCGCCTCTGTGAGGGCTGGAAGCTCATTGACAGACCTTTCGACCCGTCTCCCTGTCCGGTCGTCTATCGGGCATTCCGTATCCGCCAGGACGGAACTGACAGCTATGACTCTATCCAGGTGGAGGCCGAAAACAAGAGCCAGCGATCGGCCGCACTGGAGCGACTGGTAGAGATGGTGCAGTGCGTGGGAAATCCAGGCCACATTCTGACCGGCGAGTATGACCCAACCAGGAAGGAGTCGGCATGAGCCGGACCGCCTGGGAGAGGAACTGCCTGCATTGCCGCGTTGATCGGCGAATGCGGGATGCGAAGAACGTCGAGGAACACGACCGAGCCTATGGCGAGCGTGCTTGCCCGCCGGCGTGGGATCAGCAGGAGAAGACGCGCGAGGCCCCGCGCTTGACCCCGGCCCGCGTGCTTAGGGACATGCCCAAGAACTGGACCTGCGAGAAGAGAGAGAAGCTATGAACCAGACCCTGCAAGACATACCGATCAGCCAACTACGCGAAGCCGCGCATAACCCCCGCCGGCACTTCAACGATGACTCGCTGAAGGAGCTGGCGGAGAGCATCCTCGCGGTCGGGATCCTGAATCCCCTGACCGTGCGGCCGGCGCAGAACGGAAAGGCATCGGCGACGGGTTACGAAATCGCCGCGGGCCATCGGCGCTACCGAGCGGCCAAGCTCGCCAAGCTCAAGGAGCTGCCCTGCCTGGTCCGGGAGATGGACGACGCGACCTTCCTGGAGGTCCTCAGCATCGAGAACCTTCAGCGCGAAGACGTCCACCCGCTCGACGAAGCCCTGGGCTATCAGCAGCTGATCGCCGAGTGCGGGTACGACGTTCCCGCGATCGCCGTGAAGGTTGGCAAGTCTGAAACCTACGTCTACCAGCGGATGAAGCTGGTAGACCTCTGCGAGATGGGTCGCACGTTCTTCTGGAATGAATCAATCAACGCCGGCCACGCGGTGCTTCTCGCCCGGCTACCCGAGGAACAGCAGGTCGCAGTGATCGAGGAGTTCTGGGACCGGCAGTTCGGGGGAGTCCCGACTATAGCTGAAGTCCAGGCATACATCGAGGAGTACGTGCTGCTCGCGCTGGACGGAGCGCGGTTCCCGAAGAAGGACGCGGATCTCGTGCCCGGAGCCGGAGCCTGTCCGAACTGCCCAAAGCGGACCGGCGCCACTCCCGCGCTCTTCCCGGAAGTCGGAAAGAAGGACCTCTGCTTGGACCCGGACTGCTTCCATCGAAAGCAGGAAGCCTTCGTCAACCGCACGATCAGCGAACACAACGCGGCGAATCCGCAGTCGCCGATGCTCCGGCTGGCCGGCAGTTACAGCCGGCAGCAGTCCTATGGCGACAAGCCGGCGGGAATCATCGAGCAGTACAAGGTCCGGGAGATCGGTAAGAAGGACAAGCCCTGCGAGGCGGCCACGCAGGCGATCATCGCTTATGGGGCCGATCTGGGCAAGGTCTCGACCGTCTGCGCCGATCCCCAGTGCCCCGAGCACGGGCGCGTCAACAGCCAATACGTCGAGGATCCCGCCGTCGCCAAACAGGAGCGGGAGAAAGCGCGGCTGGAGAAGGCTGTCAACGCCCGTGGCCGGATGAGCCTGATCCCGGGGGCGCTAGAGTTCGTGATCGAAGGCCTGCTGGAGCGCTGCCTGGACGACGGCCGCAAGGAACTCTGCAAGCACCTGGATCTGAAGGTCGTGAAGGGTGAGTACCGCTTCGACTATGCCGGGGCGCTGCGCACCCACGCGCAAGGGCTGATTTCCCCGGAGGCCCAGATTCGCTTCCTCGTCGAGCTCGCCACCTTCGGCTGCTACGAGTCCTACACTTGGAGCAACAAGTTCTGGGAGATGGCCGCGCCGTGGGGCCTCAGCAAGAAGGCGATTGAGGCGGCGGTCGCGGCCGAGCAGAAGGCCGCGAAGCCGAAGGGCAAGCCCAAGAAAGCGGGGGCGAAGTGAGCCGACCGAAGGCGTTGCCGGTTCCCGGGGCCTACCGCTACACCACCGTGCCGGTGGGCCGGACCCGCGACGAGATTGACCGCTGCCTGCAACGCTACGGCGGGGATGCGATCTCCTGGCAGGACTTGTGGACGACCGGGAAGGGCAAGGGCATCCTGCTGCGCTTCCAGGTGACTAACCGGGTCTACCGCGTCGCCCTGGAACTTTCGGATGACCCGCAACTCCAACGGCAGCGGATGCGGGCGCTGTTCAACCTCATCAAGTCCACGATGGAACAGGCGGCCTTCGGGATTCTGCGACTGGAGGACCTGCTACTCGCCTATACCGAGGTCGGAGACGGCCGAGGGCGGGCGACGACAGTTGCCGAGGCGATCAAGGGGCAGATCGAGCAGCACCTGGTCCCGTCGCTGACGGCGGGGCTGAAGGCATTGCCCGCGAAGGCGGGCGTGAGCACTTGAGATTTCGGGGCGGACGACCGGTTGTGTGCCATCGCCGGGAAGCCGCCCCACCCAAACTAAAGGAGAGAGTATGGCGACGGAGACGGAGATCAAGGAAGGTCAGGAAACAAACGAGGAAACATTGCCACCGGAAGCGGCCAGCGAGCAAGCGGAGGGCGGAGAAGAGCAGCTCGTGCGTTGCGCGCCGGCCTCCCCGGAGTTGCTAGACCTGGTGGCGGAGCACCTGTGGATGGGCGGCGAGAAGAGCGAGATGCTTCTCTGGTCCGGCGAGTCGGAAGAGAAGAAAGAGGAGTGGCGCGCCCGAGCGCGGCCCCTCGCGGAGCGTCTGGCGGCTCTGGTGGAGGACGAGGTGGAAGCGCAGGCCGCGACGGGGATGCAGTTCTCGGCGAAGATCACCAACCTGCAAACCCCAACGGCCGTCTTGAAGAACGAAGGCAACGTGGTCGGCTTCGACAAGGAAGTCTGCCGGATTCAGCTCGACGCGCAGAAGGACGACCCCGATCAGCTCTGGCTCGACCTGCGCAAGCTGGGGGGGCGGAACCTGGTGGTCACTCTCAGCACCGATCAGCAGGCCATTGACTTCCTGAAGTCCAAGGCGAAGCCGGGCGAGCAGCCGCCGCTGACGCAGCAGGAACTGGACTTCGAGACGGAGCGCGAAACCGCGCAGGCCGCTGGAGAGCACCACTGGGTGCTGGACTCCAAAGACTCTGAGGGCGACTCGCTGTGGCAGTGCTCGCTCTGTCACCAGGCGCAAGTGCTGGCCGGGGATGCCGGGACGATTCCCCCGCCCGTAGAGGGCTGCGCCGGTCTGGTAGCCTCGGCCTTTGAGCACGACTGGAACCTGGACGAAGAGACCGCGACGATCCTCTGGTTCAAGTGCAAGGTCTGCGGCAAGCGGCTCGCGGGAAGGAAGGAGAAATGAGGCGGCAGGAGAGGGTTGCCCGGGGCCGGGTGAAACGGCGGAGGAAGTAGCGGACTGATTGAAACGGGGGCGGGTCACGCGGGGTAGTTGAGCCTGCTACAACACCCTCGCAGGAGGGAGAGCGCTGGTTGGAATCCGGCCCCCGCACCGGCCCGCCCCCTTCAGAGCCCATGTGGCCACGACTAGCCAGTAAGGCGCTGGGAAACGACGGGAGGCCTGTCCCTGTGGCGGGGGCAGGCAGACAACTGAGGAATGACGGGCCGGCGAGAGTTGGGTGCTGCTCTCGACCGCTAGTTTGGACAAGGCAGCCGCCGGGCCGTCAGTAGCGGCATCGCAGTTTGTAGGCAGCAAGGACAGCAGAAAGAGGCGACAGATGGCGACACAACCGAAGACGAGCCCGACTCTCAAGCCGAGAGAGGTTTGGTTGCTGTACAGATTCGAGGGTTGCACCATTGGCGTCCCCGGAGAAGCGACGGAGATGCAGCAGGAACTCAGCCACCAGGGTTTCCGCCTGGTCGGGACGCGGGCGATGCGCAAGGAGGCGAGGATTGACTACCCGTACCCAAACTGACAAGTGCGAGTGTGGGCGGAAACTTGTTGCCCATTGGTCTCCACCGATTGGAGCCTGCGCGCAACTGGAACACGAAAAGTGGACGGAAACAAGTAACTGCCGCAACTACTGGCGCGCCCGCGCGCAGGAGGCCGAGGCCGCACTTGGCGACGTAGTGGCACTAGCACAAGACCTGTTCCTGCAATTCTGCTATCGCTGCGACAAACAGGACGGCGTTGAGTGGTTCCAGCATGGGGGGCTGTCTGCATTGGAGGCGGTATTCGCTTATTGGAAGCTACCCAATCCCGTGACGGCGGAACGGGTTCTCGCTGACTGGCGGAAGGCGAAGGGGAAGGAATGATCCCCCGCCTGCGCTGGAATCGCCTCCTGTGGGCGCTAGGACTGGTCTGGGCGGTCTGGGTGACGCACGGCCAGTTCCGCCCCAAGGTCGAGGTCACGAGGGTGACGATGGTCACGCGGGTTGACAAGCGGACCTTCATTGAGTTGGCCGTCCAGGATGGAACCCAGAGCCGCGTCGTCGCGCGCTATCTCGGCCTGCCCCAGTTCGGGCGAGTGAATCGTTGACATGAAGGCTCTTTTCTGCTATCGTTCCAACGTCGAGGCTGCATCCGTGATGGACGCGCGATCATTTCCAGTAACCCCTTTGGTAGCCGGTCTCCGGATGCAGCCTCGACAGCCGCGTCCGTTGGGATCGGCTACCTTTGTTTGTGGGGTTCAGGCAATGGAACAGCAGGAAGAATGGAGAGCCATCCCCGGCTTTCCCGATTACGAGGCGTCAAACCTTGGCCGGGTGCGGTCGTGGCGCGGACGAGTCAGGCGGCGACCTTCGCCGAAGGTCTTGCGTCTTATCCCTCATAGTGCAGGGTATCTGCATGTGGCGCTGTGGCGGGAGAAGCGAGAGTCACTACCCGGACAGTTGGTTCACCGGCTCGTGCTAATGGCCTTCATTGGCCTACCGCCAGATGGCCACGAGTGCCGTCACCTCAATGGAGATAGGACTGACAATCGGCTCTCGAATCTGATGTGGGGAACTCACGATGAGAACATGGGCGACAACATCACCAACCGGACTGTACCTACCGGGGATAGGCATTGGAATCACAAGCTCACAGATGACATCGCTCGCGAGATTCTGTCCACTCAGGGCAGGATCACCAGCAAGGAATGGGCTACCCGGCTAGGGGTTAGTCATTCGGTTATCACGGCCGTGCGCCGCAGAGAAACATGGAGGCATGTCGGAGGCGAGTGAATAGCTTGACTTCCCCGACGCCCTACGGCGTCATGGACTGGACGGTAGCAATGGACTTAGGAAAGGCGACAGACTATGCCAGTAAGCACCAGGCGAAGGTTCGAGGTCTTCAAGCGGGATGGCTTCCAATGCCAATACTGCGGAAGGCGTGTCCCTGAAGTCATCCTCGAAGCCGACCACATCATTCCCCAATCGCAGGGCGGTCCCGACTCCCCCGACAACCTCATTACCTCCTGCAAGGAGTGCAACCGGGGAAAGTCTGACATTCCACTCGGAGACGTAGAGCCTCGGGTTGATCTTGCCGCGAGAGCAGCGGAGATGGCTGATCGCCAATCCCAGGTCAAGGAGTACTTTGAGTATGAGCGCAAGTTGACCTCCGCGACGGAAGATGCAGTCGAAGACGCGGTTGACTACTGGCGGCGAGTCTGCGTCAACCGGTATGAGGAGATCAACCGGAACATGATCCGCCACTTCGTGAAGCAGTTGGGAATCCGCGTGGTCAAGGAAGCGATGGATATAGCCAACTTCCGAGAAGTGAAGAGTAACTTCGGCTACTTCGTTGGTGTCTGCCGCAATAAGATGGAGCAGAGGGACAATGGCTAGACGGCGAGTGGTAGATTGGCGGAAGGCGGCTCAGAAGTACCGGATGAAGCCCTGGCCGGTGAAGCTCACCTGGTTCGGCATCCTCGGCTCGGTAGATGACTTCGGGCTGTGCGTCTGGTCACCCCTCGGTATCGGGCAGGTCTTCATGGAGAAGGAGATCAATGAGCGGAAACTCTCGATTGCCTCTATCGAGAGGATCATGGAGTCCTTCACTCAAGGCGCAGACCCAGAGATAGCTGCCTGGGAGTTTGATGGGCAGCGTTATCTCGCTGTCCGCAAACACCAAGACTACCAGCACGTGCAGATGCCAGGCAATGCGGATTGCCCCTGCCCCCCGCAGGCCGTTCTCCAACGCCTGAGTGACAAAACTCGCGATCTAATTATGAACAATTTGCAAAAGTTCACCTCTTACAGCCCGACTGATTTACAAAAAACACTGCCGCTTAGCGGGGGTCAACATTTTTGCGAGGTTGAGGTTGAGGTTGAAAGGAGGTTGAAAGGAAAGGAGGTTGAGGATGAATCTATGCAAGCAGCTACGCTTGCTTGCTCATCTTCTGAGAATGGGCAACACCACAAAGCCTGCATGGACTGCTACCACGAGGAGTTTCAGAAGCTGACGGGAGAAAAACCCCGGATCACGGCCAAGGAAGGCGCTCTGCTGAAGCAGACTCTGG
>ERZ1292629.265-Hain-H43-01um-R1-265-length-56143-cov-7_pt1 | contig 56143 bp, 60 predicted proteins | sample MGYA00564399_ERZ1292629 | MGnify/ENA primary metagenome ERZ1292629 (study PRJEB36523, sample SAMEA6512636) | groundwater metagenome | collected 2019-01-08 | study: AquaDiva: Metagenomics assemblies of 32 groundwater samples
TCTGAAGGTGCGCGCACCACTCCTTCAGTTGTTGCAACCTCGAAGACCGGTGAGCGCTTGGTAGGCCTTATTGCGCGCCGCCAGGCCGTCACCAACCCTAAAAACACGGTCTACCAGATTAAACGTTTTATCGGCCACACGTTTGATGAGCCGGGCGTGCAAAAAGACATTCAGTCGGTGCCGTTTGATGTGCACAAAAGCGCCAACGGCGGGATTGAAGTAAAAATGGGCGACCAATGGATGCGGCCCGAAGAACTTTCCGCAATGATACTCGGCAAACTCAAAGCCGATGCCGAAAAGCGCTTGGGCGAGCCTATCACCGAAGCGGTGATCACGGTGCCTGCCTATTTTAACGACGCGCAGCGCGCCGCAACCCGCGACGCGGGCAAAATCGCCGGGCTCGACGTCAAACGCATCATCAACGAGCCCACGGCCGCGGCGCTTGCCTACGGCTTTGATAAAAAGAAAAACGAAAAGATCGTAGTCTTCGACTTTGGCGGGGGCACGTTCGACATTTCGGTTTTGGAGGTGGGGGATGACGTTATTGAGGTGAAATCAACCGATGGCGACGCACACTTGGGCGGCAAAGACATCGACCAAAAAATTATCGATTTTCTTGCGACCGAATTTCAAAAAGAAAGCGGCATCGACGTGCGCAACGACCCCTTGGCGCGTCAGCGTCTTGACGAAGGCGCCGAAAAAGCAAAAATCGAGCTCTCAACCGCGGTTGAGACCGAGATCAACATCCCGTTCATCACGTCGGATGCGTCCGGACCGCGCCACCTGCTCATCAAAATGACGCGAGCGAAGCTCGAAGAGCTTGCGGGCGAGTTTATCGAGCGCGCAATGAGCATCACTAAGCGCGCGATGGAAGCTTCGCCCTTTAAAAACACCGACATCAACGAAGTGATTTTAGTGGGTGGGCAAACGCGCATGCCTGCGATGCAAAGCGCGGTAGAAAAATTCTTCAACAAAAAACCACACATGGGCGTCAACCCGGACGAGGTGGTGGCGATAGGTGCTGCGATCCAAGGCGGCATCTTGGGGGGCGAGGTGCGCGACGTGCTGCTGCTTGATGTCATTCCACTCTCCTTAGGTATTGAAACCATGGGCGGCGTTGCCACCAAGCTGATAGACCGCAACACCACCATCCCCACCAGCCGTTCTCAAGTGTTCTCGACTGCGGCAGATAATCAAACATCGGTAGAGATTCATATTTCGCAGGGGGAGCGTGCGATGGCCGCCGACAACAAGTCACTCGGGCGCTTTGTGCTCGACGGCATCCCGCCGGCCCCGCGCGGCTTGCCGCAAATCGAGGTGACCTTCGACGTTGATGCGAACGGTATTCTGACCGTCAAAGCCAAAGACAAAACCACCAACAAAGAACAGTCGATCCGCATCGAGGGCAGCTCGGGCTTGAGCGAAGCTGACATAGAAAAGATGCGCAAAGACGCCGAGGCTAACGCCGCAAGCGACAAGCAAAAAATGGAGCTTGTTGAAGCGCGCAATGTGGCCGAGCAAGCGGTCTACGGCGCGCGCAAAGCATTGCTCGACAATAAAGACAAAATTCCTGCGGACATAGAAAAAGTGATTACAGAAAAAATATCGGCCCTTGAGGCAAAAAAAACGTCCGAAAATGTTGCCGAAATAAAGGCAGCAGCAGAGGATCTTTCGAAAGAACTCGCGAAAGTGTATGAAGCGATTCAAAAACAAACCCCGCCCAATCCTTCGACAGGCTCAGGACCTAACGGCGAGCCGCCTCCCGCAGGTACACAAAGCGCGCCCACGGATAATCCAGAAACAAAGTAAATAGCACTTTTTGTCAAATCGTGCTAAAATGGCCCGATGTCTGGAGATTCGGGCAAAAAAGCGGCTTCGACCGCTGATGTTCTGCGCGTGTATTGGCTCGCGTCTTCGCCGTACAAATGGTCACTCATTTTAATCGTTCTTGGCGTCTTGATACTGCAGGGAGGAACACTCGCCGCACCATGGTTTTTGCGCCAATTTTTCAATCTGCTGGCGACCAACCACTATTCTCCCGAAATAGTGGGGCAATTGATGGACGTGCTTATGGTTGTGGTGCTGATCTGGCTTGTCGAATGGGCGGGGCGCCGGATACAAGATTTGGTGCTCATGTATTTTCAAGCGCGTGCGATGGCCGAGCTCCTCTCTGGTGCGTTCGAATATTTGCTCGGACACTCATATAATTTTTTTGTTTCCAGTTTTGCAGGTTCGCTTACCCACAAGGTGAGCAAATTTGGCCGCGCGTTTGAGATTATCAGCGACGCACTCCTGCTGCAATTTTTTCCGACCTTTTTGTTTGTCTTCGGCGCTATTGTCGTCCTGTTTACCCGCAACCATTGGCTGGGGATCGCGCTTGCGGCGTGGTCGGTCTTATTTATGGCTTTTCAGATCTATGTGTCTAAGATACGCCAGCCTGCGCGCGTCGCCCGGGCCGAGGCCGACACCAAGGTAACCGCGACGCTCGCGGATGCCATTTCAAACCAGGCAACCATGATGCTTTTTTCAGGCGAGCAGTTTGAAAAAGGATTGTTTGCACAGGCGGTCGCCCTGTGGCGCAAGGCCACGGTCAAGCTCTGGCTCACCGACAATCTTATTTGGGCGGGCATCGGGCTTTTTATGATTGTCATCGAAGGAGGGCTTCTCTACGGTGGAGTGCTGCTTTGGCAGCGCGGAGCGTTTACGGTGGGAGACTTCGTCCTTGTTCAGGCATATTTGCTGACTACCTTCGACCGGTTGGTATCTATCAATCGCGAGTTGCGGCGTTTTTACAGCGCGCTTGCCGATGCCGGCGAGATGGTTGCTATATTACACACCAAACACGAAATCAGAGACAAGCGCGGCGCAAAGCAGCTCGCGATCAGAGATGCATCGGTGCACTTTGACGACGTGACCTTCGGTTTTTACGCAGATTCGATACTCAAAAATTTCAACCTCACGATCCGTGGAGGCGAGCGGGTGGCGCTGGTGGGGCCCTCGGGTGCGGGCAAATCGACCGTAACGAAGCTCTTGCTTCGCCTGTATGACCTGCAAAAGGGTGCAATCTTGATTGACGGGCAAAATATTTCAGAGGTAACGCAAAACAGCCTGCGCGACGCTATCGCCTTTGTACCTCAAGAACCAATCCTCTTTCACCGTACGCTTATGGAAAATATTCGCTATGGCCGCCGTGACGCCAGCGACAAGGAGGTTTTGGAGGCTGCAAAGCAGGCGCACTGCGATGAATTTATTTCAAAATTACCGCTCGGATATGACACGTTTGTAGGCGAGCGCGGCATCAAACTCTCGGGCGGCGAGCGCCAACGGGTGGCTATTGCCCGCGCAATACTCAAAAATGCGCCGATCTTGGTATTGGACGAAGCAACATCTTCGCTCGATTCGGAATCGGAAGCGCTCATTCAAGATGCGCTCGAAACGCTGATGCAGGGCAAGACGGTGGTTGTCATTGCACATAGGCTAAGTACTATTATGAAAATGGACAGGATCGTGGTGATGGAGCAGGGTGCGATAGTTGCGCAAGGCACACATCTTGAACTCGTCAACCAGCGGGGGTTGTATCAAAAACTGTGGAGCATACAAGCGGGAGGCTTTTTGGGAGGAGGGGAGAAAACAGTAGAAGAGGTTCCTATCGAGGCCGTGGCTGAGGAATACGAAGAACCCGTTGAGGAAAAATAGCCCGCTAGGATGCCATTGGCAGAGTATGAAAACTCATACCCGGTGCATTGCTGGATGATGAGTTTTTTGTTAACATAGGCTTATCTATGGCTGCCAAGAAAGACTACTATGAAGTGCTGGGGATCCAAAAAAACGCTTCAAAAGATGACATAAAAAAAGCCTTTCGCACGCTGGCGCACAAATATCATCCCGACAAAGGCACCGGCGATGTGGAAAAATTTAAAGAACTCTCCGAAGCATACTCGATACTTTCCGACGACAAAAAGCGCGCCGAGTACGACTCGTACGGCCGCGTGTTCGGCGGCGCGGGAGGTCCCTCTGGCTTCGGCGGGTTCCAGGGAGCCGACTTCGACTTTTCGCAATTTCAAGATGCGTTCGGCGGGAATGGCTTCGACTTTAACGATGTGTTTAGCGACTTTTTTGGCGGTGCGGGCACGCGGGCCCCACGCCGCGGTCGGGATATCTCTATTGATCTTGAAGTGAGTTTTAAAGAGGCGGTATTCGGCATCAAGCGCACGGTCTTGATTGCCAAAAATACCCAGTGCGAGACCTGTCATGGTTCGGGCGCGGCGCCCGGCAGCGAACTGCAGACCTGCAAACACTGCAACGGTGCCGGTAAGATGCACGAATCAACCAACTCGTTTTTCGGCACTATTACCATGGTGCAGCCGTGCCGCTTTTGCCGCGGTTCGGGCAAGGTACCTAAAGAAAAATGTATCACCTGCCGCGGCGAGGGGATTTACCGCAAGCAAGAGGAGGTTGAGATAACGGTCCCTGCCGGCATCGATGGCGGCGAGATGATCAGGCTTGGCGGCTTGGGCGAGGCGGTGCAAAACGGCCCCTCAGGAGACCTCTACGTCAAAGTGCATGTGATGCCTGATCCGCGCTTTAAAAAAGAGGGCGAGAATTTGCTGACCGAGCTTTCGATCAAACTTTCGGATGCGCTGCTCGGCGGCGAATACAAAATTCAGGCGCTTGATGCCGAGGAGCTTCTTTCGATACCTCCAGGCATCTCGCACGGCGAAACACTGCGGGTGAAGGGCCGGGGGGTGCCGGTGGGCCGCGGCAAGCGCGGCGATTTGCTGGTGCGCGTCAAAATCACGCTGCCGCAAAAACTCTCGCGCACGGCGCGCACCTTGATTGAGAAATTAAAAGAAGAAGGAATCTAGCATGGCGGAAAAGTGTTTATTGACCGGCCTGCAGCCTTCGGGGCAGTTGCATATAGGCAACTACTTCGGCGCATTGAAGCCCTTTGTAGACAGCTATGCGGAGTTCGAGAGCTTTTTGATGGTCGTAGATTACCATGCGCTTACAACGCTCAAAGACCCTGCGGTACTGCGGCAAAACATCATCGACATCGTCAAAGACTACGTTGCCGCGGGAGTAGACCCAAGCAAGGTAACTCTTTTTAAACAATCGGACGTGCAAGAACACACCGAACTCGCATGGATCTTCGAGACGCTGGTAAGCGTGCCGTTTTTGATGCAGGCGCACGCCTACAAAGACAAAGTTGCCAAAGGATTGGAGGCTAACGCCGGGCTCTTTAACTACCCGATGCTTATGGCCGCGGATATCTTGCTCTATGACACCGACATTGTGCCGGTGGGCCAAGACCAGAGACAGCATGTCGAGTACGCGCGCGAAGCGGCGGCAAAGTTTAATCTGGCATTCGGCCAGACGTTTAAAGAACCCGAGGAAAAAATCTCTGACGCGGTTGCGGTCGTGCCCGGCACCGATGGCCAAAAAATGAGCAAAAGTTACAAAAACACCATCCCGCTTTTTGGGACGAGGGAGGAAATAGCTGAAGCCGTGATGAGTATTGTCACCGACTCATCGGGCGACAAACCGGCGAATGTATACGCTATTCACAAACTCTTCAAACCCGAAGCTGAGCTCACTTCCATATATGCAAGCAGCAAAGGCAATTATAAAAAACTCAAAGAGGCACTTATAGAAGATATTGATGCGTACATCAGCCCTATGCGCACTCGCCGCGACGCTATAGACGACGAAGCGGTTAAAGAAATTTTGAAAGAAGGCGCGGTTAAAGCCAAAACAATCGCGTCGGCCAAAATGGCGGACGTCCGCCAAAAAATTGGTGTAACTTTGTAACTATGGAGCGGACACTCATTAAAGATTTAAAAAATCACACGGGGCAGGAGGTCCTGATTGAAGGCTCTGTCAGCGTGCGGCGCGACCAGGGCAAGATGGTGTTTTTTGACTTTCGCGACCGCTCAGGGAGCGTGCAGGGTGTGGTCCTGCCCAACTCTGGAGCCATAGAAGCTGCTAAAGAAGTGCGCAGCGAGTTTGTCGTATCGGTCGAAGGCAAGGTCAACCAACGCCCGGAGAAAAATGTCAACGCAAACATCCAAAACGGCGACATTGAGCTCGAGATCAAAAAAATTGAAATAATTTCAGTCGCCGAGATCCCGTTTGAGCTTGGGAGCGAGGTCAACCTCGACACCTACTTGGACCATCAACCATTTACCTTGCGGAGCGAAAAGGCAAAGCAAGTGTTCAAGGTGCAAGACGCAATCATCCAGGGCTTTCGCGACGGTATGCGCGGGCAAGACTTTGTCGAGTTTCAGGCGCCCGCCCTGGTCGGGGGAGATGCCGAAGGGGGCGCGGCCGCGTTTACCGTCGATTACTACTATGATCAGAAGGCGTTTCTCGCCACGAGCCCGCAATTTTACAAACAAATCATGGTGGGGGTGTTTGAGCGTGCGTTTGCTACGCCTAAAGTCTTTCGCGGCGAAAAGCACTCGACCACGCGGCACCTAAGCGAGTATAGCTCGATGGACTTTGAGATGGGTTTTATTAAAGACCACACCGACGTCATGGCGGTGCTTGAAAAAACGTTGAGACTCATTATCGAAAAAGTAGGGCTGCCGGTCGCTCTGCCTGAAAAAATCCCGACCCTTAAGCTGCGCGAAGCGCAAAAAGTGCTCGGCGTCTCGCAGGATGAGCCCGACCTCGAGCCCGAGCATGAGCGCGCGCTTTGCGAGTGGGCGCTCAAAGAACACGCCTCGGATTTTGTGTTTGTCACGCACTACCCGGTGTCTAAACGCCCGTTTTATACCTACGAAGATGAGAATGATCCGGGCTTTACCAAAAGTTTCGACCTGTTGTTTCGCGGGCTCGAGATAACTACCGGCGGGCAGCGCATTCACGACCACGACACCTTGGTTGAAAAAATAAAAGGCAAGGGTCTCGATCCTGAAAAGTTTAAATTTTATCTCGAAGCGTTCAAGGTGGGGATGCCGCCGCACGGCGGCTCGGCAACGGGCCTCGAACGTTTGACCGCGCGCCTCTTGAACCTCCCTAATGTCAAAGAGGCCACACTCTTTCCCCGCGACTTGAACCGCATCGACACGCTCCTCAAGACCGATAAAGCTGAGTAATGTTATTGGTTAAAACAAGAATAGGACCCAGTAAAATACACGGGATCGGGCTTTTTGCTGCAGAATTTATTCCCCAAGGTGCTGAGGTTTGGAGATTTTCTGCGATGATAGATAGAGCGGATGATCCGACACAGGATCCCTCGCTTCATTATGCATACACGAGCAAACAAACTGGCCGCGTAATTTTGCCTGGTGATGATGCGAAGTATATAAACCACTCGACTTCACCAAATGTCGGCACACGATATGAAACTGGTGTAGAGGAGGACATCAATTTTGCACTACGCGATATTAAGGAGGGGGAAGAGTTGACTATCGATTACACGACCTTTGCGCAAGAAGATACAGATTTTTAAAACAGAAAACCCCGCCGAACAGCAGTACACACACTTGAGCAAGGTCAAACCCCGCTCAGTTCATAAAAACGAAACTCACTCCCCATAGATCGGGGAGTGAGTTTTAATCGAGAGGGCTTTCCTTCTAGTCGCCGTTGAACTTCAACAGTTCGCAGACGCGGCTTATATCGGTCAGTTTTCCAAGTAGGCCCAGTTGGGAGACTCACGTCTCACTATTATAGTGCTCTCGAAACATTAAGTAACGGCACTTCAACTACTATAAGTATATCATACAAAAAAACAGAAAACCCACCGAGGTTCGCTTTGCACGAAAAGCTATCTATGCTATGATTTAAATATGGGTATGAAAGTCAAACAATTTAACCTCCTTACAACCCCTTCCGCGGGAGAGGGTTGTTTTGATTAAGGAAAGGTAGAAAGAATCAAAATAAAAATAACCCCCTCCACGCGGAGGGGGCTTTTCAATTATGAATAGCCCGGCACAAAGGAGCATGTTGTGAGCGATGCGAAGGTGGTACGTATCAGCCAGAACTTAGGTAGGGCAGTAAGAAATGCTATCGAGTTCTTGTGTGATACGCTTGAACACTCACCTCCCCGTCGCTCTGGCCGGTTCGAGATCAGCATGCAAGTCTGCATCGAAGAAATCGGCGAACATGGCGAGGTAATAGGGAGGTTTGAGTTCGACCAAGACATGACCAAGTTGGTCATCATCGAAGGCAAGGTGCGCCACTAGGCGCACCTTTTTCTAGATAACAGAAAACCCACCAAACCGCGGAGGTCCGATGGATCTCTGCAGCCCAGTGGGCTAAGTCGCAAGATAGCGAGCGGTGGCAGCGCCGAGAAAGAAAGCAATGGACAACATTGAGATTGTCCTGACTCTAACGTCATTCGCGCTTCCAATGATAAGCACGCCAACATAAGAGGTGACAAGAGGCAGAATACCGAAACAAAATAAGACGTAGGCCACGTACAACATGAGCGTAGACATTGTGTTCTCCCAGCAGTCCAGTTGTTAATCCAGCACCATTATGCACCTATATAAATAATTTGTCAAGTATCGAAAAAGCCTTAAAAATTGGCTATAATTTGGCACATGGAGTTTATTCCGGCGCCTAAAAAGGGCTTTATTGCGGTTGAGTTTATTGAAGGTACGCTCTCGCGCTACACCGGCAAAGAACTCTTGGTCGGGTATGGAGATACAAAGCCGCTCTCACACCGCAAACTTATTTTATTTTTGCGTAAAGTTATTTCAGTCGCCAAGCAAAACCGCCTCACGCTGCTCAACATCAACTTTAAAGACATCCTCGCTCTTGCACCCAAAGACATCTCCGACCGTGACCTCGGCGCGTTAGCGGGTGAGGCGTTTGTGATGGCCGACTATGAGTACACGGCTCACAAAACAAAACCGAAAGAAGGATTTTCTCACATCAAAAGCGTTGCCGTCAGAAACACCTCCGAAGTGGGGAAGCAAGGTTTTTGGAAAGGCGGCTACGTGATCGGCGCCGGGGTAAACGCCACCCGCACACTTGCCAACATGCCGGGAGGCGACATGACCCCGAAGCTTCTGGCGGGAGCCGCCAAAGCGGCGGCCAAAGGCACTAAGATAAAAGTACAGATCTTGGGCCGCAAAGAAATGAAAAAACTCGGCATGGGCGCCGTCTTGGGGATCGCCAAAGGCTCGGTTGAGGAGCCACAGTTTATTGTGATGGAGTATTGGGGTGCTGGTCGCCCTTCGACTCGCTCCGCTCGCGGAGGGCAACTAAAACCTATAGTTTTAGTTGGCAAGGGAGTAACCTTCGACACCGGCGGTTTGCAAATAAAACCCGGCGACCATATGTACGAGATGCACATGGACATGTCGGGGGGTGCGGCGGTTATTCATGCCGTCGTGCTCGCAGCCAAACTCAAACTCAAAGTGAACGCGGTGGCGCTTGTCCCCGCGGTTGAAAACTCTCCAAGCGGTGAGGCGCTGCGTCCCGGGGATATTTTGAAATCGCTCTCGGGCAAAACGATTGAGATCTTACACACCGACGCCGAAGGGCGCGTCATTTTGGCAGATGCCATTACCTATGCCAAGCGCTACAGTCCCAAAGCGGTGGTGGATGTTGCCACGCTCACCGGTGCCATCATCACAGCGCTCGGCCTGCAAGCATCGGGTCTCATGTCTAATGATCAAAAATTTGAAACTCTGTTGCGCGAACTCGGCGAGCAAAGCGGCGACTATTTATGGCCGTTTCCATTGTGGGAAGAGTATGACGACATGGTCAAGGGCACGTTTGGCGATGTGCCCAACATCTCCACCTTCGGCAACTCGCGCGACGGTGGGGTGATTGCCGGCGGCAAATTTTTAGAAGTGTTCGCCAAAGAGCTCGACTGCCCGTGGGCGCACCTGGATATCGCTTCCAAAATGGTCGCCGCATCCAACGAATTTCTTGCCAAAGGCGCGGCCGGCGCGCCCGTTCGATTACTTGTGCGTTTGCTTGAACACTATGCCCTTGCGTAACGCACCCATCGTCAAAACCGCCGTCTACGAAGGGCCGCTTGACCTCTTGCTTGAGCTTATAGAAAAGCGCAAGTTGTTGATCAATGACATCTCGCTCGCGAGCGTCACCGACGAATACATCGCCCGCATCAACGGCCTCAAAGAGTTGCCGGTGGGGGAGACGGCCGAGTTTATTGCGCTTGCGGCAACGCTGCTCCTTATCAAGTCGCGCTCGCTCCTCCCAACGCTCGAGTTAAGCGACGATGAGTCGCGCGACATCAAAGAGCTCGAGTATCGTCTGGCGGTGTACCAACTGGTCAAAGAGTCTGCGCGCGCTTTGGCAAGTACGCTCCAAAATGGCGCCCTGTACGAGGGCAATGTTCCTGAACCCGAGCCCCTGTTTATCCCCGACGCATCAATCACACCGCAAACGCTGCTCAGCACGGCCAATATGCTCATTGCGGGGTTCCCTTCGACGCTTGAGCTCCCGAAAGTAAACGTTAAAAAAATTATTTCTATCGAGGAGATGATCAACAACTTGGCGCAGCGAGTTTCGTCGGCGCTTTCTCTGAGTTTCCGCGAGTTTGTCGGTAAAAAAGATCGCGGCGAAGTGATTGTGGGATTTTTGGCGCTCCTCGAGCTGGTTAAGCAAGGTATACTAAACGCAACGCAGGAGCAAAAGTACGGCGATATCACTCTGCACTCTGACGCTCCTTCGACCCCGTCTTATGAGTGAACTGTCTCAACAACTTGAAGCCTTGCTTTTTGCGCTCGGCCGGCCGCTCTCCCGCCTTGAATTGCAAAAACAGCTGCACGTCTCCGCGCAAGAAGTAGAGGATGCCATTAAAACGCTCCTGCACGCCCCGCGCGGGGTGGTGCTTGTCGATGACGGCAAGGTCGTAGAACTGCGCACTGCGCCGCAGAGCGCAACACTTATTGAAACCGTGCGTAAAGAAGAATACTCGCGCGACATCGGACGCGCCGGCCTTGAGGTACTCTCCGCCATACTGTACCGAGGGCCGCTCACCCGCTCGGAAATAGATTTCATCCGCGGCGTCAACTCCTCGCAGACGCTACGCACGCTCACCATGCGCGGTTTGGTGCGCAAAATTCCAAATCCCAAAGACGAGCGCTCATTTTTGTACGAGCCGACGACCGAGCTCTTAGCCGAGCTTGGGGTAACTGAAGTCTCAGAGCTGCCAAGCTTTGCCGAAGTGCGCGCAAAAATGCAATCGCTTGAAGGCGCGTACCGCCTCTCTGCCGAGGTTGAAGTTAAATCACATGAACATTAATATACCCCTCCCGGACCGAAAAACGAATTTTTTGCTCTCGCTGGTCGGAGGAGTGAGCGTCTGCATCATCTTGCTGGTCTTTCTTTCGGCAAGCGCAATTCCTAAGCCATCGCCGCCGCCGTATCCGCCACTCCTCACGCTCGATCCAAGCCACATCACCGCCAAGTCGGCGATTTTGTACGATCCGGCCGACGGCCGCATCTTGTTTGAAAAGGATGCAGACGAACAACGCCCGCTCGCCTCGCTCACCAAGCTTATGGCCGCTGCGGCCGTACTCTCGTCGATCGACCAAGACAATATCGTATCCATTACCTCCAGTGATCTAAAACCCGAGGGCGATTCGCATTTTATCGTGGGAGAAAAATGGAAAATGTCGCAATTGTTGAAATTTGGAATTGTCGCCTCCTCAAACGATGCCATGGAGGCTGCGGCGGCCAATGCCGGCGAAAATATTATCACCGCCATGAACCGCACCGCCGGAGCGCTGCAGTTAACCCACACCTACTTTATAAACCCGACCGGCCTCGATGAAACCGATTCGACGTCCGGCGCCTATGGTTCGGCGCGCGACGTTGCCGTACTTGCGGCCGCATTTTTGCGCGCATACCCGGAGTTGCTTGAGGCAACCGCACGGCCAAAAATCTCGATCGTCTCCCAAAATCACACGCTGACCGCCACTTCTACCGCGACACCACTCCAATCAATCCCTGGTTTTATCGGAGCTAAAACGGGGTACACTGATCTTGCAGGCGGCAATCTGGTTGCCGCATTCGACCTCGATGTGGGACATCCCGTTATTGTCGCGGTGTTAGGATCGACCCGCGAAGGGCGCTTCAACGACATTCTTACCATCATCGAGGCCCTGCGCGCACAACAATGAACACCGTTGATGCCATGCGCATGTTCGTACCGGCACTTCTCGCCTTTTTGATAGGTGTCGGCATAACGCCGTTTGTTACGCACTTTTTGTATAAAAACCGGCTGTGGAAAAAGCGGGCAGGAAAAACAGCACTCGATGGAACTCCAGCCGCAGTTTTTAACGAACTTCACGAGAGCAGGGAAGTGGGCACTCCGCGCTTCGGCGGCATTATCGTGTGGGGAAGCGTGCTCCTCAGCGCCGGAATCTTGCAGTTGTTGTGGTTTATAGCGCCTGAAGTTTTTGAAAATTTTGCCTTCATCAGCCGCAACCAGACCTGGGTGCCGCTCGCGGCTTTAGCGGCAGGCGCATGGATAGGATTTTTTGACGATTTATTTGAAGTGCAGGGCAAAAAAGGATTGAAACTGCGTGTGCGCCTTTTCCTGGTTGCGGCGGTCGCGCTGCTTTGCGCGTGGTGGTTTTATGACAAACTCGATGTCTCGAGTATTTCATTTCCACTGTTGCAGGCGCCACTCGAACTCGGCATACTCTTTATCCCGTTTTTCGTGCTCGTGGCCGTGTTTATGTATGCCGGTGGCGTTATCGACGGCATCGACGGCCTCGCCGGCGGAATATTTTCAACAATCTTCGCGGCCTACGCGGGCATCGCCTTTTTTCAAAATCAGATGGACATCGCGGCATTGTGTGCGGCGATAGCCGGAGGGCTATTGGCATTTTTGTGGTTCAATATTCCGCCCGCGCGGTTTTATCTTTCAGAAACCGGCACCATGGGGCTCACGCTGGCACTCACGGTGGTCGCCTTTTTGACCGACACGCTTGGGCAAGGGCACGGCATCACCGTGCTGCCTATTATTGCGCTGCCGCTCGTGGTTACGGTCGGGTCAGATATTTTGCAACTTACCGCCAAAAAAATATTCGGCAAAAAACTTTTCCGCGTGGCGCCCCTGCACCATCATTTCGAAGCGCTTGGCTGGCCTTCGTACAAAGTAACCATGCGCTACTGGGTGGTTGGGGTGGTGGTCGCGATTATCGGTATGGTGGTCGCACTTTTGTAATATGCAGCAAAAAACCGACACGTCGTTTTTGCTGGTGGTCTGTGCACTCATTGTTTCGGGACTGTTGGTATTCACCTCCGCCGGCCTGGGGCTTTTGGCGCGCGACGGGGCAACCTTCACCTCCGTTGCTATCTCGCAGTTGCTTCTGGGGCTTGTATGCCGCGGCATCGCCATGTACATACTCGCGCGCCTCGATTACCGCCTGTGGCGCCCCTACACCCCATATATTTTCGCTGCAGCGATGTTCGTGACAGCGCTGACACTCATCCCCGGGATAGGGGTCGAGTTGAAGGGTGCATCGCGTTGGCTCGTGATCGGTGGATTTTCGTTTCAGCCGGTTGAGATGTTAAAGTTTGCATCCGTTATTTTTTTGGCGGCGGTTTATGCAGCCCGGTTTAAAGATGTACAAACATGGAAAGGCGGTTTGTTGCCGCTTGCCTTAGTTGCAGGTTCGGCATCTCTTATTTTGCTCGCACAACCCGACACGCACGGCATTGTAATGATCCTGCTTGCCTCGGTAGGGATGCTGTATGCGGCCGGCGGAAGAATGCTGCATCTTTTGATGCTTGCGCTCATTGGGCTCTTGGCGCTTGGTGTCTTGGCGTATGAGCGCCCATATCTTGCATCGCGCTTTCAAACGTTTTTTAACCAATCAGACGACCCGCAAGGCGCCGGTTGGCAAATCCAACAATCGCTTATTGCTGTCGGTTCGGGCCAGCTCACTGGACGCGGGTTTGGCCAGAGTTTAGAGAAATTTTCTTACCTACCCGAGCCTATCGGCGATTCGATTTTTGCGGTAGCGGCGGAAGAGTTTGGATTTATCGGCAGTACCATGCTCGTGCTGCTGTTTGGCGCCTTTGGCGTACTCGGGTTCCGTATTGCGGCACGCGCGCCGGACCCTTTTGGCGCGCTCCTCGTGGTAGGGCTCGTCATATTGATCGTGGGGCAGTCGTTTTTAAACATCGCTTCCGCCGTGGGGTTGGCGCCCATCTCGGGTTTGCCTCTTATTTTTGTTTCGCACGGGGGTACCGCGTTCGCGCTCGCCTTGGCGGAAGTGGGTGTAATATTAAGCGTGTCCCGAAGAATGAAAGCCTAATCTATGAAGATTCTATTTACCGGCGGCGGCACAGGAGGGCATTTTTATCCGATAGTGGCGGTTGCCGAGGCAGTCGGCGACATCGTGCGCGAACGCAAAATTTTGGAGCCCAAGCTTTTTTATGCGGCACCCGATCCGTACGACCGCGAGATGCTCGTCGCCAATGAAATAACGTTTGTACCGACCGCGGCAGGAAAGGTGCGCAATTACGCGTCTATCCTCAACAGCATCGACTATTTTAAAACCGGTTGGGGTGTGATGCGCGCGTTTGTGCGGGTGTTCTTTCTCTACCCTGACGTGGTGTTCGGCAAGGGAGGGTACGCGAGTTTCCCGACCTTGCTTGCCGCCAAATTTTTCCGCATCCCGGTCGTCATCCACGAGTCTGACGCGGTTCCCGGCAAGGTCAACCGTTGGGCGGGGAAGTTTGCCGAAAAAATTGCGGTCTCGTTTCCCGAAGCGGCGCACTTTTTCCCGAAAGACAAGGTCGCCTACACCGGAAACCCCATCCGCAAAGCGGCGCTATTACCAGCGCGCGAGGGGATGTATGAGTTTCTCAAATTACACCGAGACCTGCCGATTATTTTGGTTATCGGAGGCTCGCAGGGCTCGCAGGCGCTCAATGAGGCGATACTTGCGGCGCTGCCACAGCTTCTTGAAAAATATCAGGTGATTCATCAAACGGGTGTTGCAAATTTTAAGGACATCTCAGGGCGCGCAAAAGTTATTTTGGCCGACTCGCCGGTTGCCGAGCGATATAAACCATTTGACTATTTGAACGACCTCGCCACGCGTATGAGCGCGGGCGCGGCATCGCTCGTTATTTCACGCGCGGGATCATCACTGTTTGAGATAGCGGCATGGGGGTTGCCGAGCATTTTGGTGCCGCTTGGCAAAGACGTGGCCGCCGAAGATCATCAAACCAAAAATGCGTTCTCCTACGCGCGCTCGGGCGCGTGCAGCGTCATTGAGCAAAATAATCTCACACCTGGACTCCTTGTTTCGGAAGTGCGCCGGATTTTAGACAACAAAGAAATGCAACACACGATGCAGAACGCCGCACGCAATTTCTCCCGCGCAGACGCTGCCAAGTCCATCGCCAACGCACTTATCGACATCGCCCTCTCCCACGAAGAATAGGTTATCGACCTCGTAGGTCGATATAAACAACCAGTAAAGCAAAATAAGGTTATTTTTGGTAAAGTAGGGGAGTATGTCTAAGGTTATTACCCGCTTTCCTCCAAGCCCTACGGGATTTTTGCATATCGGGAGCGTACGCACCGCGCTCTTTAACTATCTCTTTGCCAAACACAACGGGGGAGTGATGTTTTTGCGTTTTGAAGATACCGACAAAGAGCGCTCAAAAAAAGAGTTCGAGGCGGACATTCTTGAGGGTCTGCATTGGCTGGGTATTTCTTACAACCTGCCGGACGAACCGCACCAGTCTAGGCGCACCGAAATTTATAAAAAACATCTTGTTCCTCTCGTGGAGCGCGGGCTCGCCTACGAAGCCGAGCCCGCCAACGACAACTCGGGGAAAAAAGTCGTGCGCTTTAAAAATCCAAACAAGACCGTAACTTTTGTCGACCTCGTGCGCGGGGAAGTGTCGTTTGATACCACCGAACTTGGCGATTTTGTCATTGCACGCAACATGAATGAACCGCTCTATCACTTGGCAGTGGTAATTGACGATCACGAGATGGGGGTTACGCACATTCTGCGCGGCGAGGATCATATCTCAAACACGCAGCGTCAAATTTTAATATCGGAGGCGTTGGGGTTTGCGCGCCCAGAATATGCGCACATCCCGCTCATTTTGGCGCCAGACAAATCAAAACTCTCCAAACGCCATGGCGCCGTGTCCGTTAACGAGTACCGCGCCGAGGGCTATCTCCCCGAGGCGCTGCTTAACTATGTAGCGCTGCTCGGATGGAACCCGGGCGGGGACCCGTCTCGCCGTGGGCAAGCCGAGGCGGAGCGAGAGATTTTTACGCTCGATGAGTTGGCGCAAACATTTACGGTCGACCGCATCCACAAAGGCGGCGCCATTTTTGATACTGAAAAATTGAAATGGTTTAACCACGAACATTTGAAGAAACTTTCAGATGAGGAGTATGCACGACGGCTCCAAGACTTTATGGGTAAACCCTGTGCTATGAATCTAGTGCCGTTGCTTAAAGAACGCGCGCAAACGCTCAAAGAGGCGGCCGATGCTTTGGGGGGAGGGGAGTACGCGTTCTTGGAAGATACCATTACTTATGAGGCTACCTTGCTCACCCAGGGTGCCAAGACTGATGCAGAGACGGTAAAAAAACATCTCATGAAAGTTTCAGAACTCTTGCAGCCTATCGATACGCCAAACTTCATGAAAGAAACAGTGCAGGAAGCCGTCTTCGCCTATGCAACGGCCGAGGGGCGCGCGCATGTTCTTTGGCCCATGCGCGTTGCTCTCTCGGGAAAGGAAAAATCTCCCGACCCGTTTACCCTGGCTGCACTTATCGGCAAGGAGAAAACTATTCGCAGGATTGAAGAAGCACTTAGAAAGCTTTAGAATGAACACACAATGGCAGTATCGCATATCCGGACTATATTTGTATGCGCTCTGCTGCTCTGTGCACTTGCCACCGCTCCACAAACGCTCTATGCGCAATCGGCAGATGCTATTAAAGATCAGATCGAGGCAAGCAACGCGCAAATTCAAAAACTCAAGGACGAAATTTCAAAACTCCAGGTCGAACTTAATGCAACAAGCAAACAAAAGCAGACTCTGCAAACGGCGGTAAAAGAGCTCGATCTAAACATCCAAAAACTCACGAAGAGCATCTCTTTGACGCAGGCGCAGATTGCGCAAAAAGACAAGGAGATAAACAACCTGACGGGAAATATTTCAGTGACCGGAGGCAAGATAGGGGACTCTCAAGGACAGGTGGCCGACTCGCTCCGGCAATTGGGCGCGATGGATAACGAGTCGACCGCGATTTTGCTTTTAGGCGGGGGAACACTGTCGTCCTTTTTCGATGAAGCAGCGACGCTTGCGGCATTGCGCCAAGAGCTGCAAAAGCACATATATGATCTTTCAAAACTCAAAACAAATTTAGAAACAACCAAGACCGAGACGGAGTCAAAGCGCAAAGAGCTTGCCGGTTTGCAGCGCAAGCTCGCCCAAGAAAAACAAGGCCTCACCGTCGCGCGCATGGCGCAAAGCAAACTCTTGGCAGAAACGCAAAACAAAGAAAGCTCCTACCAAGCTCTTATCGCACAAAAACAGGCCGAGCAGGCACACTTCGAAAAAGAGCTTTTCGAACTGTCGTCCGGTCTCAATGCCGCCGACATCACTACAGCTCCGCGACCATCCCACGGGATATTACGCTGGCCGCTCGATAACGTATTTATAACCCAATATTTCGGCAGAACGTCATCTTCCATACGGCTCTACGTCTCCGGTACGCACAATGGAATGGATTTTCGCGCGCTCGATGGCACGCCCGTGCGTGCGGCACTCACCGGAGTAGTGCAGGAGATAAGCCAGGGTGCGGTTGCGAACTGCCAGTATGGTAAGTGGGTGCTCGTAAGGCACTTCAACGGCCTCACCACGCTTTATGCCCATCTCTCCTCCGTTAACGTCGTTAAGGGGGCCACGGTTGACACTGGCGATGTCGTTGGGCTTTCAGGCAGGACGGGCTACGCCACGGGCCCGCACTTGCACTTTACCGTCTACCTCTCGAGCGCTGTCGTGCTGCAGCCCTACACCTGTCTGAGCGGAAAGACCGTCACTATTCCTAACGTGCCTCCAAACGGTTACCTTGACCCTCTTTCCTATCTGCCAAGATTCTAGAGGAAGATATCCCCAGGACGCCTGAGGCCTGTATCTAAAGGCCTCATACTTATAGGTACGCGGAACCCTGCGTTGCCAAGGCTATGCGGGGCAAGGGTCGAGCCGCATCTATATTTTTCTGTATTACACCTACATTTATGAAATTACTCCACGGTATCGCGTTCATCCTGCTTCTAATCGGCGGAATCAACTGGGGCCTCGTTGGTCTTGGCGACTACATGCTCGCAGATTGGAACGTGGTCAACATGATCCTCGGCTCGTGGCCGGCGCTCGAATCGATTGTCTATATCTTGGTCGGTCTGTCGGCGGTATATCTTGTGGTTACGCATAAGCGGGACTGCAAGATGTGCGCAGGCGGCGGAATGATGTAAAAAATTTCTTTGTACGGATATGGTAAACTGCGGGGGTCATGACTCCCGCAGTTTCCGTTACAGACCTACGCAAGGTATATGAAGGCGGGGTAGAGGCACTCAAAGGCGTTACCCTCACGGTAGAGGAGGGGGATTTTTTTGCGCTCTTGGGGCCGAACGGCGCCGGTAAAACCACTTTGATAGGAATACTCACCAGCCTCGTCACCAAAACAGCAGGGCATGCGTCTGTGTTTGGCGTTGATATCGACCAAGACCGGAGTCTGGCAAAAACCTACATCGGCCTGGTGCCGCAGGAGTTTAATTTTAATATTTTCGAAAAGGTTATCGATATCGTCACCACTCAGGCGGGCTACTATGGTATCCCGCGCGCTGAGGCGCTCCCTAAGGCTGAGGCACTACTTAAAGACCTTGGGCTCTGGGACAAGCGGAACCAGCCGTCGCAGAGACTTTCCGGCGGGATGAAGCGCCGCCTCATGATAGCGCGCGGATTGGTGCACAAACCGCGGCTTCTTATCCTCGACGAGCCAACCGCAGGCGTTGACGTCGAGATGCGCCACGGCATGTGGGATTTTTTGCGCAAACTAAACCAAAACGGCACTACCATAATCCTTACCACTCACTATCTTGAGGAGGCCGAGGCGCTCTGCCGCAACATCGCCATCATCAACCAAGGCGCCGTTATCGTGAATGAATCGATGCAGGGCCTCCTGCAAAGCGGGGGGCACGCCAAACTGGAGCAAATATATCTCGACTTAATTAAGCAGGAAACAAAATCTTCATGACCCTTCAAAAAATTTGGATCGCGTATTATACGATGCTGCGCAATGAGATGGTGCGCATCGTGCGCATCTGGTCTCAAACGCTGCTGCCGCCGGTTATAACCTCGTCGCTGTATTTCATTGTCTTCGGCGCGTTCATCGGGTCGCAAATTACGCCGATCAGTGGATTCTCCTACATGCAGTTCATCGTGCCGGGGCTCATTATGATGTCGGTGATCACGAGCTCGTACAGCAACACGGTTTCAACCTTTTATTTTGCAAAATGGACAAGGACACTCGACGAAATCTTGGTTTCCCCGATGCCCAACTGGGTGGTGGTCGTGGGGTTTGTGAGCGGGGGAGTCATGCGGGGGCTCCTCGTAGGCGCGTTGGTGCTTGGGGTCTCACTTTTTTTCACCCATCTGGCGATTTTTAACGTCGGGATACTTGTTGCAGCGATTGTGCTTACCTCAGTACTCTTTTCGCTCGGCGGACTTATCAACGGCGTGTTTGCCAAAGGATTCGACGGTATCTCTATCGTACCGACATTTGTGCTGACGCCGCTTACCTATTTAGGTGGCATCTTTTACTCGGTGGAGGCGCTACCCCCGTTTTGGCAGCAAGTTTCGTTGTTTAACCCGATCATCTACATGGTCAACGCGTTTCGCTACGGATTTTTGGGCATTACGGACATACCACTCTGGCAATGCTTCGCCGTACTCTTGATTTTACTTATAGTCTTTGTGTTCGTCCTTTTGTGGCTCTTCCGCCGCGGGATCGGGGTTAAAAACTAGTTCTTCGGCTTCTTCCACTCCTCGAGCTTCATTGCAGTGAGTTCGATTTTTGACGCATTACGCAGATATTTTTGCATACCCTTGCCAAAAGTAGGGTAGTGGGGGCTGTCGTCGAGCTCCACGGCAAGCCAGTCAAGATCTTCTGCCCCAAACCATTGGGGGGGCGCGTAGCGGCGTAGGTCGAAAGGCTTAGAAAAGGCGCGGAGCGTTTTTTTGCCGTAGAGTTTGCCGTCGCTTTTGTTCCACATATAATATTCGTGAAAATACGACATCGCGAGCTCGCGCACCGAGGCGTACACCGGATCCCGCCAGCGCAAGACCGGGTGGTTTGTTTTGCTGAGCGCGCCCCAATACTTCCCCTGTTGGAACAATGCAATCACATGATCCTCATCCTGCGGCGTTGTTTGAAAATCGAGAAGCAGGGGAGGGCGGCCATGGTATGCCAATGCCGCCGCCGCGACCACTGCCCCCTCCATACAGTGCATTTTTTTATATTGCAAGGCAGCGCGCGGCGAATAAATTCCCCCTTTGCCCTTCCCTACAAAATGAATAGGGAAGGAGTCTAAAAAATCTTGAATTTTTTTTGGGGTCGTAAGTTTTTTAAACACGCGCCGCTCCGCGGGGGAGAGGGTGGCGCGGAGTTTACTTGTGTATGTATCTATGGTCTTCATGTTCGGCCAGGCGAGGTATAAGGGTCGCACAATATACATTTTCCGACGCTTCCAGCGTCGGAACAATGTTATCGCCATTGTGCGGACGCATGTGCGTCGCACAATGGCTCTTTGCGACGTTACCTACCCCCTCGCACATCCTTAGGATACCAGAACCCTGCTCTTCCACTCTCCCAAACAAAAAACTAGCCGTGAGGCTAGTTTTTTGCTGCAAGTGCTAGATGGGCGTCGCTATGCTTCCAACAGGGCTTGGACGAGATCCAAGGCGCGGTGCCTTGCTTCTCATACAGATAGCGCGCGTATGCGACGTTACCCTGGATGGTGTAGATGTCGAGGCCGAGCTTTTCAGCGGTTTTTGCGTGATAGAACTCGTTGATCTGCATCACTCCGACGTCTTTAGTATTGACGACGCCGCGGTGTACCGAGCCATCTTTATCAAATTGCTTGAAGTGCGACTCGCACTCGGCAACGGCAGCCATGATCGGTGCATCGGCAAAGTACTCCTCAACATATTCGCGGACGGTCTGGGCTTGCGGCAGTATGTCGGACGAAACCGAACCTTGTGGCAACGCGGCAGAGTTTAAGACCGCCAGAACTGCCAGAGAGATGCCAACAGAGAAAGACATGAGTATAAGGGCATAGATTAGATGTAAGTGAAGACCCTGAAACAAAAACGCCTCCGGCTCGACAGCCGAAGGTAATATAATACTAACACTTTTTTGTCAAGAGGGTCAAGCGAAGTGCTTGACAAAAAGAAACGCCCCTCGAAATTGCCGAGAAGGCGTTATTTGACAACGTTTTTTAAAGTGTTATCGTTCCAGCTTAATAGAAAATTTGGCAGAGTAGATTTCGGCGGGCTGGAGTCGCATAGGGTCGTCGACAAGTCCGCCCGAATCGCGCATTACAGGCTCGATGCAGACAAAATCCTGTCCGGGCAGGGACCACATCCATATTTTTTTATACTCCGGCGAGGCTTCGAGTATAAGCGTACCCAACCCGGGGATGCGCACGCGCATTTCGGCATTGAGTGCATATGCCTTGGGATTGTCGATAGAAACCGCTTTCCCCTGCATCCATTCGGCCTTTTTCTCCTCCAACACTTCCCCGCCCGGAAACTCAAATGTTATTTTCGATTTGTCAGCATTACGCACAGGGAAATACGGATGCAGCCCAAACGCAACGGGCATCTCGTTTTCTTCCTCAAGGTTGGTAACCGACTGGGTAAGGGTGAACATGTTTTCATCCAGCCTGCCATTCATCTCGAGCAAAAATTTATAGGGATACATTGCGAGCGTCTCCTCGCTGCTGTGCAGCCATTCGGTAAACTCGGCCTTGTCAGGGGAGATGGTGCTCTCCCACGCGGATGAGCCGCGCGCAAACCCGTGCTGCGGCAAGTTGGGGTACAGAGGATTTTTAATGGGACCCGCATTGGGAAACAAAATGGGGATACCGCCGCGCACGTTTTCTCTGGGATTGGTGAGGGTGCCCTTGTCCATATATAGCGCTTCCCTGCCGCGTGGCCGAAACGAGGCCACGAGCCCTCCGCGTTGCGGGATAAACTCAACCTTGCTTCCGCCTGGCGCCTCGATGCGCTCCGGCTTTAATACTACGGACTCCTGCGCCTGAGGTCGCTCAAGGCTCATGCCTTTATTCTAGCAGTAAAAAAGTGGACCCTCTGATGCGTCAGAGGGTCGCGAGGCTCATTCAAACGGGAGCTCAAACTGTACCTCAAACTTGCGGTAATGATCTGCTGCACCGATGATCTCGTACTCGTTGAGACCATGTGTGCGGCAAATCGCAGCGAGTGGTTCGATGTGCTCTCGCCGGCCACCGAGCCCTTCGTCCCATTGCAACCGGATACGCGGCTCTTGTGTGCCGGCTTCGGGGTAGTAACCCTCCCACACATCAAGCTGCATGTCGCAACTGACGGGACTTTTGGTAAGATCGCCTGCCCGTGCGGCTGCACCAAAGTAGAGGTGCCCCCGGTACCCGCGCAGCACGTAGTATCCCGCGATCTCACGCGCGGTTTCAAAGGTGACCGCCCTATTTCGCGGCAAGTAACCCGCCTTATCGAAGCGTACAAATCCGGGATTTCGTTTCCGGATAAGTAGCGCGGCGATGTTGGGCGTTAGATCTTTGGCGCGGTCGCTGATTGACACCGCAAACGGATACCCAGCGTTGAAGTCGCCGATCTCAAGCCACAAGTCTGGCACGGCTCCCTGGTCGCGCAAGAGACGCGATGGCGCCCGAAGTTCGCCATCAAGCCATGATGCCCACGCCTGTGCACCCCACACAAGCGGAATTGCCTTGATGAGCTCCTGCATAATATCCGCGTCGTCGATTTTTCGATGACGCGGAAAGTCGGCAACTTCCTTCTGCAGCTCAAAATACAGTTCAGGTTTTTCCCGAACTCCCTTCATACTCTATTCCTTTCATGATAAAGGCCGCGTCTGCGCGGCCGTACACTCTAAAGTCTTATAATACCACGGAGACAAACGGGCCAAAGTACGGTATGTTAATAACGATTTAGAAAAACCCTCCGTCGCTAAAGCTATGGAGGGCAAGGCGGGCCGTAGTATACCGGTAGTACGCGTCCATGGGGTGGATGTAGACCGGGTTCGATTCCCGGCGGCCCGAACGAAACGAAGTGCAGTGAGGGCCTTTGCGCCCGTCCGTAGCTTTAGCGTAGGATGGCGGCCCGACCAGTCCCATATCGACCTACGAGGTCGATAGCCAAGGAATGTTAAATTGCTCAAACTCGGGCAGGAGTTTTTTGTCGTAGAGGAGCCGTGAGATGACCTCGGCGTGGCTTTTGGCGCCGGTCAGCGCGTTGTGAGGTTTGGGTTCCTCGGGTATGCCGCAGTAGAGAAGTACCGCGTCCAGATTAAGCGCCGAGCGCTTGTGCTCGGGGTCAATCGGGGGAGTCTGTCCCCTCTTTATCATATGCATCCAGCAGAGCGTGTGCGAGTCGATGGTGCGATGCGCAAACGGCCAGTCGGTATGCCCCGCGCGCGCGGCAGCATATTTAAGCATATCCCGATCGTAGGATGGATTTTGTCCGGCAATCGTTTTGTCTGCCGAGGATGACGCCCACGTGATAAACTTGTGCACAATATCCGCCTCGGTTTGTTTGTTCGGATCCGTCGCCTGCTCGCGGCTAAAACCATTTACCTCAAGCGCTTCATCTTCTATCTTTGCGCCGTCCCATGCGCGGCATTCTTCATAAAAAGTCCGGCTAGGATCGTTCAAATCGACCGCGCCTACGCTCAAAATTGAGTGTACATGCGCCTCAGTCCCCGACCCTTCGATATCTACCGCTATCATATCTCCCCGATCACATTCCGGAGCCACGCGTCGATTTTTTCGACCGTTTCATGCAATTTTGGATACTTCCGCGTATGCACCACGCTCCACTCGCGCACTTGTGGGATACAAATCGAAACAAGTAGAAACCCTACAATAAGAAACAGAAATCCTTGTAAAAACGGCAAGGCAAGCCCCACCACCCCGAGTATCAAAAAGAGTACTCCCACTATCAACAGTGCCGTTCTTTTAAAATGTTTGATCATGGTGACAGTGTGTTTTCTGCCTCTGCGTTTTGCAATATCTTGAGTTCGGGTTGTTGCCCTTCAAGAGCCGAGAGTCGCCCTAATGCAAAGGCCCCAAGACCCACCAAGAGTATGATCGCAGGAAGTATCAGCATGTCGAGATTCTCCCCGCCTAGGCCAAGGCTTCGGCGGGCAAGCTTGCTTAGGCCTATTTTTTCTGATAGCATAAGCACTCATACAATAGCATATGGCAAGTAAAAAAGCGGGCGGCACAGCTAAAAACCTCACTGATTCCCAGCCGAAATTCCTGGGGGTCAAGCTCTATGCCGGAGAAATGGCTTCAGAGGGCGATATTATCGTGCGCCAGCGGGGCACCAAAATGATCCCCGGAGCCAACGTGGGCACCGGCCGCGACCACACATTGTTTGCACTCAAAAAGGGCATCGTATCGTTTAAAACCGTTCGCAAAACTAATTTTGACGGCCACCGGTCTGTCAAATCCCGCGTCGACGTGCTTGCTAAATAAAAAATAAAACTCCCTTTTCGAAGGAGTAGGGCTCCCGTTCATCTCTCCGAAGAAAAGGGAGTTTTATTATTTTACCCGAGCCTTGGCGCGCGCTGATTCGGTTAAAAATTGTTTGCGTAACCTCACGCTCTTCGGCGTAATTTCCAAATATTCATCGTCTGCCATCACCTCAAGCCCGCGTTCGATGGTGAGTGCAAAAGGCGGTACGAGGTTGAGCGCTTCATCAGTACCTGACGCGCGCATGTTGGTGAGCTGTTTGCCCTTGGTCGGGTTGACGGTCATTTCGTCGCCCTTAGACGTGTTGCCGATGACCATACCTTCATACACCTCTTCGGCCGGTTTGATGTAGAGCACTCCACGCTCCTGCAAATTGGCGAGCGAAAAGCCGAGCGTCTTCCCCATTGCCATCGATACCATCGAGCCAACCACGCGTTTTTGTATCGGCCCGGCAAAGGGACGGAACTCTATAAAGCGTGACGAAAGAATGCCTTCGCCCTTGGTGTCGAGCACAAACTGATTGCGATAGCCCAAGAGCCCACGCGTCGGACCTTCAAAAATAATGCGCGCAGTTGAGCCGTGGATGCGCATATCTTTCATAATAAATTTGCGCATCCCTAGGCGTTCGATGATGGCACCCTGAAATTCCTCGGGCGTATCAACGACCACCTCCTCGTATGGTTCGCACTTTTCGCCGTTAATTTCCTGAAAAATGACCTGCGGTTGAGACACCTGCATCTCATACCCCTCGCGGCGCATGTTTTCAAGCAAAACGGCGATGTGCAGTTCGCCGCGGCCAGAGACTTTAAACGCAGCGTCATCGTTAAAGTCGACGCGCAATCCAACGTTCACTTCGAGTTCGCGCTGCAGCCGCTCGCGGATTTGGCGCGTGTTTACGTACTTTCCTTCGCGTCCGGCAAACGGCGAGTTGTTGACCAAAAAATTAAGAGTGATTGTCGGTTCGTCTATCGCTATTGCCGGCAAGGGCGGAACGTCTGCACGGTCAGAAACGGTTTCGCCGATAAAAATATCCGGCAATCCCGCGATGAGCGCGATGTCGCCAGCGCAGACAGAGTGGGCCTCCTCCTTTTGCAGTCCCTTAAAGGTAAACATCTTGGTCACCTTGCCCGTGCGGGTCTCACCGTTTGGCTTTTTTATAAAAACATTCTGTCCGGTCGTGAGCTTGCCGTCGTAGAGACGCGCGACCGCGAGCCGGCCAAGAAAGTTGTCGTAGCCTAAGTTAAACGGCTGGAGACGCAGTGGCAGGGCCTCCTGTTCTTCCGTATTAGCGGGGCGCACATGGCTCAAAATGATTTCAAGAAGCGGCGTCAGGTCGGTCGATTCGTCACCCAAATTTATCTTTGCTATCCCTTGCTTCCCTATCGTATACACAACGGGAAAGTTCGCCTGCTCGTCATTGGCACCGAGCTCCAAAAAAAGCTCCAACACCTGCTCTTCGGTGCGTGCAGGGTCGGCGGCAGGCTTGTCTATTTTGTTGATGACCACGATCGGCGTCAAGCCAAGCTCGAGCGACTTCTTTAACACAAAGCGGGTTTGCGGCATGGGGCCTTCTTGCGCATCCACGACCAAAAGCACCGAGTCGATGGAGCGCAGTACGCGCTCGACCTCGGAGCCGAAGTCGGCATGGCCGGGCGTGTCGACGATGTTTATCTTGGTGTCTTTGTAAGGGATCGCGGCGTTTTTGGCGTAAATGGTGATACCACGCTCAAGCTCCAAGGCATTGGAGTCCATCGAAACGCCTTCAGCCGCAACACCGGTTTGGCGCAGCAACGCGTCGGTCAAGGTGGTCTTGCCGTGGTCGACGTGCGCGATGATGGCTATATTCCGGATTTCCATACGAATGTAAAAAGCGGGCTGTGGCCTTCGTAGCTTCAGCGAAGAAGGCCGACCCGCTCGATGCCAACATAATACTCTAAAATTGGTAACTTGTCGAGAGTTCACTACTATGATATCAATACATTGGACTGAGAGTCCTTTTCTATCATCCAAACAGGGAGGAATCCATGTCTCGACGTATTCTCGCCGTCACGGGCGGCAGCATCGAACGTGCGGATCTCGACACTCTGCTCGACGTCGCCGGCTGCGACAAGTGGCCTGCCAAAGCCGTCGAACGGCACAAGCAGGAGGAGCTCAATAAAGCTCCGCGAGCCAACTTCTGGTGGTACTTAACGAGGCCAATCACGAAGGGCAAGACGCCTCATGAGGCCAACCGGGCACTCGAAAATGCTGCAGTCGGCACCATGGGGCTAGGGGCTCTGATTACGGTCGGCGGAGAATATGCGGCGGCTTTGTTTTATGCAAATGGGAACATGACCGGCGCAGCGTTTGCCGCCATAGCGTCAGGACTGGGGCTTCTGCTCGCGTATGCATGCTTCAGGTTGGCCAATGGCTACATCATGGTGGACACCATTGGTCCAGCACAATGGAAAGCTTTTGACCACGACGCATGGCATAATCCGGCGCCCGCACAAGCACACGCATTGGTCAACAAGATCACCGCTCTGTTGCCCGACGCAAAATTTCGGGTACACGCTCTGATGCAGGACTGGTTCGTACTCGACCCAATACTCGAAGTCGAGGCCACGGACCCGGTCACCGGAACAATAATGAAGCGCGTCATTCTTGTGTGGGAAAAGAACGGCGACATCATCAATCCCCAAATGTATGCATCACTATCTCGCAGCTGACCTTTGGCTGCTCACACCCACCGGCAACGGTGGGTGGTTTTTTATATCGCGGCGATTGCTATGACTAAGTAGCAAGGACTACCTTTGCTACAAAGCGGTGACTTCTATCCCAAAATCTGCTTTCGTGGATTTACTGTGTAGTGAAACAATATGCTCCCCGACTGTTTTAATGGGTTCAGGGATCACAATGGCAGCCTCAGGAATCTCGAGGCTATGTTCGGCCAAAATTGCTTTGGCGATATCTTTTTGAGTGATTGCTTTAAACAGCCCGCCTTTTTCGGTCGCGCGCGAGGCAATAGTAACGCGCTTGCCATGCAAGGATTGTACTTTATGTACGAGCTCCTCTTCTCTTTTGTGAAGATCGGCATCGTGCGCCTGTTTAGCTGTCTCGAGTTGTTTTATTTTTTCCTCCGTCGCGGGCTCGGCAAGCTTCTGGGGGAATAAAAAATTAATTGCATAACCGTCCGCAACATTTTTGATATCGCGCACACTCCCCACCCCCCGCACGTCTTTGAGCAAAATCACTTTCATTTCCAAAAACTATACCAGTTAATGTCTCTTACAGACACTTGACGAATTGATTATTCAATATATAAATAGTCCAGCGTTAACTGGCTCTTTGACTGGTTTGGGAGCCCAAATTGGAGGATTACGAGATGCCGCGCGAAATCTTTTCAGTTGCCTGGGCGTGCTTTATGGGCGCCTTCGTTGGAACGTTGACTGCGATGGAAATCACCGCACGTTTCGAATATGGTGCCTATCTCTGGGGCATCGGCGCATTCCTTGGCGGCTTGGTCGCCTATGTGATAGTCGATTTCCGGCGACTCCGCACTGGGGTCAACCGTGCGTACCATCAATCCATACTCTGGCGGCCGAACTCCCAGTACTGGAAAGCGGTCGGCGTGGGACAACTGGCAGCCCTTGCCATATGTACCAGTGGGGGTTTCGGCTTTGTGGTGATGAGTGAGGTCTTTTCGAGTGTAGCCCCTTTTGCTGACGGAGAATATCTTCTTTGGATAAAAATCCCAGCAGGAATCGTTGCGGCACTGAGTTTCATCGGCCTTATATTTTCAGGTGGATTGGCGGTGTTATGTCCACTTCTCTTGTCTGTCGGCTCTATTGTTGCAAATCTCCGTCTCAACGACACTGAGGAGAATTATGCAAAACATCTTCAAGATTCCACTGCAGAGTGTTGGAGAATCGCCCGCGAGTTGAATCCGTTCACACTAGTAGGAACGGTAGTCAAGACTGCCCCAAAAATTTTCGCAAGCATTCCTTCATGGATAATGCGAGTGATAAGAAAAGGATGGGATGGAGTCATCAGTGTTGGACGATTCATCGGCTACACGTTCGTATATGTCCACTCGGAACGCCGTAAAATCTGCTTCGTAAATGCCACCCTCGGCGCCACTATCGGCTATTCCTTCGGCAGTGCTTCACTCGGTGCGATTGCCGGAGCCATCCTTGGCGTCATCAGCTATCAAGTAGTCGCTGTGTGGTGGCTCAAACTTGCTCCCGCACAGGTTTCGACTGATTGATACCTCTGCACTTCTTGGTGCAACCCTTGAGTTTTAGCTCGGGGGTTTCTTTTTTATATATTTACTGCCCGAGCAAATACTTCACCGCGGCGTCTTTTTGCGGATCTTTGCCGGCCTTAACATCCTCGGCGGTACGGTCTACTTTTATGTCGGGGATGAGCCCGCCTTCGGAGATTGACGTACCATTGGGGGTGAGCCAGCGCGCGATAGTCACTTTAAGCTGCGCTCCGTCGCCCAAATCTACCAACTCTTGCACCGAACCTTTGCCGAAAGTGCGCGTACCAACCAGCTTCGCGATACCATGCTCATTAAGCGCACCGGCCAAAATCTCAGACGCCGAGGCTGAACCTTGGTCGACGAGAATTACCATCTTGATCGGATATTTTGCAAACACGTTGTAGCCGACCGAGCGGTGTACCACGTTGTCGGCCTTGCCTTTAAAATCTTCGGTCACTACCACATCGCCGACCGGCAAAAAGAAACTCGCCATGGTCACAGCCGCCTGCAAGTAACCGCCGGGGTTGCCGCGTAGATCAAGGATGAGCTTGGTCGAGCCCGACTGCATGAACGTACGCAATGCCTGGCGAAACATCTCTATCGAATTTGCCGAAAAACTGTAAATACTAACTTCAAACACGCCGTCGGGGCGCTCAACCGTGTTGACGATCGGCATCTGGATAGTGTCGCGCACAATGGGAATTTCGAGCGGTTTACTTTCACTCTTTCTTCCGATTCCCAATTTTACCGTGGTCCCCTTTTTGCCGCGGATAAGCTTGACCGCGGCCTCCACCGCCATGCCTTCGGTCGATTTGCCGTCTATCGAGAGCACGGCGTCACCCGAAAGAATACCTGCTGCTTCTGCCGGCGATCCCTTAAGCGGCGCTACGACGGTGAGCACCTTCTCGCGTATACCAAGCTCCATGCCAACCCCCTCAAACGCGCCGCTGATATCCTCTTGAAATTGTTTAGCTTCAACCGGCGGCAAGAAAACGGTATACGGGTCGCCGAAACTCTCGGTCAGCCCCGCAATGGCGCCGTAGAGCTTTTCTTCGGTGGTAGGGAGTGTGGTAGAGGGTGTGGTATCTACGAAATTTTGTTCAAGTACATTCCACGCGGTCCAAAACTGCTTCAGTTCGACATCGCTCGGCACTTGGTCCGGGTTAAGGACCATAGAATTTGCCGCTGCAGCCGGGCTGCTGAAATTATTGGAACTGCCGGCATATACTCCGGCACCAAACGCAAGCACCACCGAAAGAAGGATGCCCACCGCTAAAAACCGACTGTTCTGCATCGCCCAATCATAACACAACCGACAAAATGCGGTGATATAATTATTTCTATGTTCACCCGACATGTGCAGCACGATCTCACGTGGATAGACCTCATATCTCCGACACCCGGTGAAGTACGCGAACTCATGCAGGAGTTCGCGGTCGACCCCAAAATTGCCCAAGAACTGCTGGCTCCTTCGGTCAAATCCAAAGTCGAGCGCCACGGGCACTTGGCGTACCTGGTGCTGCACTTTCCCGCGCTGCGCGGCAGCGGGCGCGCCGAACAGGAAATCGATTTTATCATCGGCAAGCATTTTCTCATCACGACCCGCTACGAAAATGTCGACCGGCTGCATTTTTTTGCAAAAGCATTCGAGGTCGAATCGGTCTTGGGACATACCTCGATGACCAACGGAGGACATCTGTTCGCCGCCATGGCGCGCAATTTGTACCATGCACTCTTAAGCGAGTGCGACTCGGTTGAGCGGCGGCTCCTTGAAGCCGAAGAAAAAATATTTTCCGGCAATGAACGCAAAATGGTAATCGAAATATCACTCATCGGGCGTGTCATTCACGACTTTCGCCAAGCGCTGGTCCCCCACCGCGAGATGCTTGAGTCGCTCGAACCCGTGGGCGAACGGCTTTTCGGCGCTGAGTTTGGCTACCATATAAAAGGTGTGTTGGGCGAATATGCGCGGGTGCACCGTACGCTTGAAAACTTATATACCTCGCTTTTGGAGCTGCGCGAGACCAACAATTCGCTCCTTTCGACAAAACAAAACGACATCATGAAAAATTTGACCATCATGGCATTTATGACCTTCCCGCTCTCGCTCATCTCGAGCCTTTTTGCCATCGATGCGCGCCACCGTCCTATCATTGGACTCCCCTACGACTTTTGGATATTGTTGGGTCTTATGGCGGTATTGGCGGGCATCTTCTACATGTTTTTTAAGTATAAAAAGTGGATTTGAGCATGAAATTTCTCAACTTTTTCTCTTCTCGTAAACATTCCAACCTCCCCTCTCTCCGGTTTAAAAACACACTCTCGGGCAATCTGGAGGAGTTCTCACCGCTCAACACAATCGTTAAACTATACAGCTGTGGGCCGACCGCATACGACGAGCAGCACATAGGAAATCTTTTTCCGCCCGTGGTGGCCAATGTATTGCGACGTGCGCTCGAAGTGTGGGGATACCATACGCAAGAGGTCAATAATATCACCGACTTCGGGCATATTTCAGAAGACGAAGCGAGCGAGGACAAAATGACCAAGGGGCTACAGCGCGAGGGCAAAGCGCTGACGCTCAAAAATATGCGCGCGCTCGCCGAGAAATATGCCGAACTTTTTTTTGCCGACTTGCCGCCCTTGGGGATTAATACAAAAAAAGTGTCATATCCGCGCGCGAGTGACTTTATCGACGAGCAGATCGCGCTCATTCAAACACTTGAGCAAAAAAGTTTCGCCTACCGGACAAGCGACGGCGTCTATTTTGATGTTCTAAAATTCGAAGGGTATGGACGCTTGGGCGGCATCGACCTCAGTTCTCTCAAGGCGGGCGCCCGCGTTGAAGAAAATCCCGAAAAACGCTCGCCGTACGACTTTGCACTTTGGAAGCGGGATCAAAAATTAGGATGGAAATCGCCGTGGGGGTTGGGCTTCCCGGGCTGGCACACCGAGTGCGTAGCCATGATTTTTAAATTACTCGGCAAACAGATCGACATTCACATGGGCGGCAGCGATCTTATCCCGATACACCACAACAACGAAATCGCGCAGGCCGAGGCGGCGACCGGCAAGCAGTTTGTCCGCTACTGGATACACAACGCGCATATCACGGTGGAAGGCAAAAAAATATCAAAATCGATCGGCAATACCATATATCTGCACAACCTGGTGGACCGCGGAATCGCCCCGCGTAGCTTACGGTATTGGTTTTTGACCGGTCATTACCGTACCCCGATGAACTTCACCTGGGAGGCAATAGACGGCGCCAACATCGCGCTCAAACGCCTCTCACGCATTTTTTACGAAGAGTTGCCCAAAGGAGGAGCGCCTGATCAAAAATTTTTAGAAAAGTTTTATGCGACGATAGCCGATGATCTGAATACGCCGCAGGCGCTCGCGCTTGTGTGGGAACTGGTTAAAGACGCCTCGGTCTCCCCCGCCGACAAACGCGCCTCAATTGCGCACGCTGATAAAATTTTAGGACTTCTTGAAGTCAGAGCGCAAAAAGAAGTGACTGTGCTTCCCGAGGAGGTCAAGAGGCTCGCCACAGAGCGCGAGGCGGCGCGCCTTGGCAAAAACTACGCTAAGGCCGACACCCTCCGAAAACAGATAGAAACTCTCGGTTTTGAGCTTACAGACACCCCCGAAGGCCCCAAAATCACCAAAAAATAAGCGTATCCATATCCACTTTTTGTCCACCGGGTAATCCAGTTTTGAGCCGCGTTCAAACAAAGGTACGATAGGAGTAATGACCAGAGACCCTTCAACATCGTTCAGGGTAAACAAACAAAACCCCCTACGAACGCCGCCGCACACAACCGAGTCTGAAAAAGCGCTTCTCGGCGCTTTGATGATCCGCCCCGAGGGCATGCTCGAGTCGGCCGACGTTATTTCGCAAGAAGCGTTTTACAGTGAGAAGCACCGCATCTTGTACCGCGCAATGCTCGCGCTCTTTGGCAAATCCGAGCCGATCGACATCGAAAGCGTGCGCGCAAAATTGAGCGACCAAGGCGAGCTTGAAAATATAGGGGGCGTTTCATACTTGGCCGAGCTCGTGAGTGAAGTGCCCGCCGCCTCCAACGCGCGCCACTACGCAAGCCAGGTGCAAAAAAAATATATGCTCCGCTCGCTCATCGACGCCGGCGAGTACGTGGCCGAGCTTGGGTTCGACGAGTCTGAAGAACTTGATGAAACGCTCGACAAGGCCGAGAAAAAAATTTATGAAGTAACCTCAACCCCTACCCTAACTAAGTTCACCTCGCTGCGCGAATCGCTTGCCGATGCCTGGGCGAGGCTCGAACATTTGCAAGAGCATAAAGACGAGCTTCGCGGCATCCGCACCGGCTTTAAGGATCTCGACAGCATGCTTGCGGGCCTCCAAAAATCCGATCTCATTATTCTTGCCGCGCGCCCCTCGATGGGTAAAACTGCGCTCGCCTTGGACATCGCGCGGCAGACCGCCGTACATCACAACAACGTGGTAGGCATCTTTTCGCTCGAAATGTCGGCCCAGCAGCTTGTCGACCGCATGGTCGCCGCCGAAGCGCATGTCAATTCATGGAACTTGCGCACCGGCCGCATCTCCGACAAAGAAGACTTCGAGCGCATCCGCGATTCATATGATCGACTCTCGCAGGCGCCTATCTTCATCGATGACCAGCCTGGCAACAACATTCTTAAAATGCGCGCCGTCGCGCGTCGCCTCAAGCGCGAGCAGGGCTTGGGGCTTCTCATCGTCGACTACCTGCAGCTCATGATCCCGACCGGTGCTCGAGCCTCGGACTCGATGGTGCAACAAGTAACCGAGATTTCCCGTTCGCTTAAAACCCTGGCGCGCGAGCTTGATGTGCCCGTGCTCGCGCTCTCGCAGCTCTCGCGTGCCGTCGAACAGAGGCGCGGCAAGCCGCGCCTCTCGGACCTTCGCGACTCGGGCTCTATCGAGCAGGACGCCGACGTGGTTATGTTTATCCATCGCGACGACAAAATGAACGAAAACTCCGACCGCCCCAACATCGCCGAAATCTTGATCGAAAAGCACCGCAACGGCCCCGTAGGCAAAATCGAACTCTTTTTCGACGACAAGCGAACCACCTTTCAATCGCTCGAAAAGACCGACTTCGGCGCGTTTGAATCTGCTGCAACCCCCGATTTCTAAATGAACCCGATAGACAGGCTTACCAACCTTTTTGAACGATTCCCCGGCATAGGGCCGCGCCAAGCGCGGCGGTTCGTGCAGTATCTCCTTGCCACACAATCTGGCAATCGATTAGAACTTGCAGATTTGATAAAAAAATTGGGAAGCGAGACAGCACAATGTAAAAAATGCTTTCGCTGGTTTTCCCAAGGTTCGACCGTGAAGAGTCCGGGTGTTAAGGTCGAACCCTTATGCCCAATCTGCAGCGACATGACCCGCGAGACGGGCCTCCTTTTTGTGGTCGAAAAGGATGTCGATATCGAAAATGTCGAGCGCAGCGGCTTTAAAGGACTCTACTTTGTGTTAGGAGGCACTATTCCCCTGGCAAGCGAGGAGCCCGAAAAACATATCCGTCTTAAGGAACTGTTCAAACGTGTTGCAGAAAATAATTTGCAGGAAATTATTTTAGGCCTTTCCGCCACCACCGAGGGCGACCATACAAGACTGCTGCTGCAGGAAAAATTGGCCGTACGCGACATCAAAATTTCGAGCTTGGGTCGAGGCCTCTCGACCGGAAGCGAACTCGAATATGCCGACCCCGAAACTATTTCCAACGCTCTATCTTCCAGGCATTAGCCGTGACGTAAGTCTGACTTACGTCAGATGTGCAGTTTACGTGAGTTTGGTGATTTTGACCTCGAAAAATGGCTGGCGGTGGCCGCGCTTTTTAAAATAGTTGGACTTTGCTTTATATTTGATAACCGTCACTTTCTTGGCGCGGTCGATTTTCTTAATTTCTCCCGTTACCTTAGCGCCCAAAATATAGGGCATGCCGATGGTCGTATCGGAGCCGTTGTCGTTGAGCACCACCTTATCAAACACGACCGAGTCCCCCACTTTGTAGGTCGCTTGCCCTGAGCTCGTCGAAGGGCCAGTGAGTTTCTCAATTTTGACGGTGTCTCCCTCGGAAACCATATACTGCTTACCGCCGGTTTCGATTATTGCGAATTCTTTTTCCATTGAAAAACGAGCCCAAAAGCTCGTGTGGATATCCTACCGCAATTGTAAAAAATGTGCAAGAATAAGGGTGTTAGTGGGTTGTAGGAGGTCGCCATGTCGGTCGTGGGTCCGTATCTCTTCAGTTTTGTGCTCGTGCTTGCAGGTGGGTGGGGACTGTACAACTACTTCCGCAAGCCGAAATACTTCGTCATCGATTCTCGCAAGCCTTAACCTGGCGACGAATCGGCCGGGCGACTGCCCCGCGGCAACGCGGGGTCCTTTTTTTGACAAGAGCCACTGTTTAGTCTTTTCCTTCAAGCATTGGGCGCTCAAGCGTTTGCAGTTCAAAATCAGCGTTCTCCCCCGCTATTTTTAAGACATCTTTGTCTATCTTCCCCAGCTCTTTATATCCCGCGTTGTAATGATTGACCGTGGTCGAAAGCGAGGCACCGAGGCGTTTGTAATAATCTTCGTATGACTTGAGGTGCCGGGTGAGCATTTCGACATATTTAATAATCTCTTTTGTCTGTTCTTCAACTTTAAATGCTTTAAATCCGTACAAGACCGACTGCAGGTATGCGGCAAAGGTCGTTGGCGAAACAATAATGACCTTTTTTTCGTTGTAGGCGTAGTCGATGAGGTTGCGAGTGTTTACCTTGACCGCCCCTATCTCGTTGATCAAAAGATCATAGTAAATCGCTTCAGCCGGGATATACATAAACACAAACGGGAGCGTGCCGTCTTTGGGGCGCACATACTTGGCACACTCGTCGATACGCAGCTTCAAATCATTTTTAAATTGTTTTTCAAGATCAGTGCGCTGCGTCTCATCAATGGCGCTGAGGAGCCTATTGTAGTTGTCGAGGCTAAACTTGGCGTCGACCGGGATCAACCCCTCTTTGGTGATGATAGCCGCGTCCACCGTCTCGCCGCCCGGGAACTCATACTGCATCTTGTACGCGGTCGGCGGCAAAATGTTGCCCAAGATGAGTTCGAGCGACGCCTCTCCCAAGTTGCCGCGCTGCTTTTGATGCTTGAGCACCTTCTCTAAATTTTGCAACTGCTCGGCAATGGTAAAGACTTGTTTGGTGGACTCGCGCGTTTCGGACACGCCGCGCACGACCTCCAAAAGTTTTTGGTCGACGGTGCGGGTCATGTCTTGCAGCTGGTTTTGCAAAAGGATGAACCCCTGGGTGTCGGGTGGCACCGGTACCACGGGCTCTTGGCTTTTGCGCCAGAGCAAAAAAACCATTGCCATATTTCCTGCAACCAACACGATCAAAAGTACGATAAGCCAGTCCATTGCCAGATTGTACAACACTTGTGCGCCCAGTTATACTTGAGCCCATGACACAACAAGAACTGCGCGAGGCAATGAAAAGCGCCATGAAAAATAAAGAGGCGGTGAAGCTCAGCGTCATCCGCAGCCTCCTAACCTCCATGACCAACGAGGCGGTCGCCAAAGGCAAAGGGCCCGACGGCGCCTTGACCGAGGACGAAACGCTGACGCTCATTACCCGCGCGGCGAAACAGCGCAAAGATTCTATCGAACAGTTTGAAAAAGGCGGCCGACCCGAGCTCGCCGCAAACGAAAAGGAGGAGCTCGCCATACTTGAGACGATGCTCCCCGCCCAGATGTCGCAGGACGAAATCGTTGCCGCCGCCAAGGCAAAAGCCGCCGAGCTTGGCGTCACCGATAAAACCGGCGCCAATAAACTTATGGGCACGCTCATGAAAGACCTCAAAGGCAAGGCCGACGGCAATGCGGTCAAAGCGGTTGTGGACAACCTTTTTCCGTAACTTGACTTTCAGGTTGATTTAGAGTATAATTAAGCAGGATTGATAAAGGAGGCGGTCATGCAAAAACCCGCGTTCGTCAGCGGTGTCTATCGCGGCAATGAGCCGCAGACTGCACTGTCTACAGTGCTCTCGCGTTTCGGCCGATCCGTTACACAAAAGGAGAAACGTCGTGAAGCGAAACGAGGCGCCGCATCGGTTAAACCCAAAACCGTTACCTCCGTCGCGTCGCGTGACCGATGATGATCTCATCGAGTCGTTTTTCAAAAGCGGAGTATGGCGGAACTCTGTAAAAGAGATGCGTTGGTGGGAAAAGCCCAATAATGCGCTCAGTACCTTTCTGCGAAATTGGTATTGCGTCCCTTTTCGGGAACCCACGCCTCCGGAAGTCGCCGTGGTGATTACACGGTTGACCCATATAATCCGGAGCAACTGGTCGCAGAGGGGGGTCCAAAAACGATTGCAGACACTGGCGGATAAAAAACAGGGTAAGTTGTTCGACTAGAGCAGGACACATCACGTGTGCCTGCTCTTTTACTTTTGTACATACACAAACCGCCAAGGCTTCTTGGCATAACTCCCCGCATAGGCAATGCCTACACGGGGGGCTCGTTTTATATGGCGGGGATTAATCTTCACTCCTCTATCTTCGACCCACAGGCCGCTCGCCCTCCCTAATTTTTTCGTATTTAATTTTTTGTCTATCTTTAAAAATTTGGTGAGCTTGGCGGGGCCGTTAAGATGTAAGCCGGCAGTGCGAAAAAAGGGTGCGCTCCGGGCCGCTAGGCCAAGTCTAACCCCCTTTTTTCGCACTGCCGGCGAAAACTCGACTCCCCGTATTAACACGGCTGCGGGGAACTCCTCTTTTTCAGTCACGATATTGAGCATCCAGTGCATGCCGTAGGTAAAGTACACGTAGATAGTGCCGGCCTCCGCGTACATCGGCAGGTTGCCCGGCGTTTTGCCATGGCGCGCCTTGGATGCCTGATCGTTAAATCCAAAATACCCCTCGGTCTCGGTTATCATAAAACCGACAGGTTTTACCCCGAGCTTTGTCGAGGGGTCGGGCATCATGCGCACCAAGTATTTCCCTATCAACTCTTTCGACACGACCAGGGTCTTGCGGTCAAAAAAATCAGGCCCAAGTATCGTGCGCATCACAATTCTTTAAACAAAGGAACCAGATTCACTGTTTTCGATATGGAGACGCTGCCCTCATTAACGCACGTGAGTGTAAAGGTGGTCCGGCCTTCGATCGGCAGCGATGTATCCGAGCCTACCCACGAACCGCTCCCGGTAAAGGAAGCCACTCCCGATGCGAGCGCCGGCGAGATGCTACAAGTGGTACCGGCTCCAAACCCCGAAACATTCCACGACACGATAACCGTGCCGCCAATGCGCGCCCGTATTGGCGTGAGTGTCAACGAATCACCATTGAGCGTCGGCAGTAAAGGAACCACCAAAATCCCGACCGTTACCGGGTTAACCGGCGTCCCGGCAAGGTTGTTGCAGTTCAGCGTATAGGTGATGTCTTGTCCCAACGGGCCGGTAGACTGCCCGGCACTGCTGTCGCCTGTCCAGACGGTACTATCGATAGAGTTACTGACGCGGCATGACCCTGCTTGTACACTGCTCGTCGTCCAGGAAATGGTGGGGCTGTCGCCCGGATCTACGGTCAATTGGTTGGCCTGCCCGTTGGCAAGGATGGATAACGATGGTGCGGCCACCACCGTAACACTGGTCGTATTGTAATTAGTAAATGTCGGGAGGTTAGTGGTTTTAGCCGCCGCATAAAATGTGTACGTACCGAGCGTGGTCGTGGAAAACGTATACACCTTGGTGGCATCAGGCTGGAGCCAGCAGGTGGCGTTATAAGGTGAAATATTTGCACAAGGAACGCTGCTGACTTGGTTGGCGCCGTTGATGGCAGACCCTACGAGGGTGTCGCCCGCTTCAGCGGTGTATGTGGCAGTAACGTGTGCAATGTCTCCAACATTGATTGTCTTGGTGCCCGACACCAGCGGAGCATCGCTGTCGATAGTTACGGTTGGTGTTTGCGGCGTACATACAACTTTGATGCGCCCGGCGGCACCAACGCCGCCGGCAGCCACGCCAAACGCACCTGTGCTTCCTCCACCCGCAGCTCCCGCAGCCACCACCAAGGTGACAGGTGCACCAGGAGCAAGAGTCGCCGATGTGTATGTTTTTTTGGCATAGCCGCCACCGCCGCCACCGCCGGCGGCAACAACAAAGAAGCTACCACCGCCACCGCCGCCGCCGCCCGGTGGCAATCCAAAAAAACCCGTCGATCCTGCCCCTCCGGCGCCGCCCATCCCGCCGTTTGGACTATAGCCGCCTCTGCCTCCGGCGCCGCTCGCGGTACTGCTGCCGCTGGCGCCTGAAATATTGATATCCCCGCCGCTCGCGGAGCCGCCCGCACCTCCGGTACTACCTGAACTCCGGATACCTCCACCACCCAATAACGTTCCTGCAAAAGATGAAGCGGAGCCTGATTGCCCGACCATCCCGCCGCCGCCGCCCGCGCCGCCGCCCCAAACCTCAACCACCATGGTCGAGTATGAAGCAGGTACCGTTCTTGGGTAGGTGTTGGCGGTGCTGTATGTCTCGGCGCTGCCGTTACAGGTGAGCGGCTGCGATGCAGGCAGCGACACCACGACCGTCTTGGTTGATGTTGCAGACACCAAATATCCCGCATCTTGTGCAACCACCGCGAACGTATACGTACCGACCGAGCTCCACGTGCGCGCCACGATAACCGATGAACCGGTAAAAGAAGATGCAGGCGTCCAGAGGTCTATGCTGCCGTTGTTATCCCAATCAATTCCAAACCGTTTAGGATCCCCTTCGGGATCAACAGCCGAGAGAGTAAACGAATTTGAAATATTGGTGGTTGCCGTATTTAGGCCGGCAATAGTGGGTGCTGCAGGGGCTGTGTTTGCCCTGTCGCCCCATGTGATGGTTACGACCCCGGGAGTACCTGCGCCTCCGGGAGGTGCGACTGCATCGCCATAATAATCGTCTCCTCCCAAACCCCCGATACCACCTGTGCCGATGACTACGGTAATAGATGACCCCATGGCAAGGACACCGGGGGCAAATGTGCTTACTGCCCGGCCACCCGCGCCGCCAGGCGCTCCTGAAAAATACCAGTGCGAGCCGTAACTGGTGACGACACCGTTGTTTCCTGCCGCATAATTGCCGCCGGCGCCGCCTGAAGAACCTCCGCCGGTGGTGTTGGAGCCGTTGCCTCCCGACGCTGTACCCGACGACCCGGGCGGCGGTGCCGGGTTGCCGGCACCGACTTGTCCGCCGCCCCCGCCCCCGCCGGCATTAGCGGTAATAGTTCCTGCGGCGGTCGTCACATAGGTGACCCAGCCTGTGGATCCTGGCCTACCCCCGTACTCATAAATATACGGGTAGCGGGACATAATGAGCGTACCTCCTCCCCCACCGCCGCCCGCGCCTTGCACGTCTATGGTCATGGTGCCGGTAAACGGCGGCACGGTAAACGCGTACGTCCCTGCAGTAGAAAAAGTTTGCGACCCCGCATGCACGACCACGGGAGTCATCCCAGCGGCAAATACTAACGCACAAACTACGAGCAGCTTCTTCATACGCTACAAAGTGGTGACATAATATTTGGAGACGTCGTCTACCGTCACCCACTCGGTGAGGAAGGAGTGATACGTATCTTTCGTGCGCAAAATATCCTCGAGCACCGCAAAAGAGAGAGGGTCTGCCTTCTCTATGACATCTAAAAATAGTTTGTTGATTGGAGTATCTTGCTGTATTTGCAGGAGATACACGTTATCTTTGTCGGCGTAATAGCCGAGCGTCGATATTCTTACGTTTACTGACGTGCTGGCGACCGTGACCAGCTGCCCTACCGGTGCAAATGTCTCCGCATCGATGTTTGCCAAATAGACGTGCGCTGGCCAGGTGGACGTGGAGTTAAGGTCGAGGATAAAGTACACGCCAGCTGAATCTTTAAAGAGCAGCGAATCTATCTGAGTTGTCGATTTTGGTGTTCTTCGGTTATTATCAATCGAATTTACAAGATTTCTTATGAAGGGATCTCGCGGCATCTCTGAGGGAAGGGTCTTGGGCTGTCGCATAATGAACCCAACTCCCACCAAGGCAATGAAAGCCACTGCGCCTACTGCACAAGATACCGCTCCTTTTTTCGAAAGCGTCACACAATTATGGTACCACTGAATTTTTTGCCTTTGTGAAAGTATACCGCGCCGCTAGAACCTATTTCCAGTCGCGAAGCGACTGATGCGCACGCGCCGCGCGCGTGGTAGCTTTGACCCGCAAAGTACGCTCCGATTGCCCTGAATCCCGCCACGCGCGGAGTACCGCGCGTTGCCGCCCTCTGCCCCTGCCGCACGTTTCCATTCTGATTTTTTGGCGGGGGGAATGCGAAAAAGGAATGGGTGGCAGGAGGCAGGGGCGGCACTTCCTTTTCAAGTTTACAAGAAAAGGAAGTGGGCGGGATTCAAATACAAGTGGAGCCTCGCCATACAATCATTTTTAAGGAATGAGGTATTTTCTGTACGCGAGAAAATCTACCGATGTTGAAGATAAGCAAGTAATGTCCATTGAGGCGCAACTTGTTGAGTTGCGCTCGCTTGCTCGCGCAAGCGATTTGGACATCGCCGAGGAGTTCGTGGAAAAGCGGAGTGCAAAGACGCCCGGGCGTCCGATTTTTGAAGAAATGATGCGCCGCGTTGAGCGCGGAGAGGCGCACGGGATTTTGTGTTGGAAAATAGATCGGCTTTCAAGAAATCCTGTGGATAGCGGGCGCATCAGTTGGATGTTGCAACAAGGGACGATAGCAAAAATAATCACGCACGACCGCGCATATCTGCCGCAGGACAATGTACTCGTGATGTCCGTTGAGTTCGGTATGGCTAATCAGTATATTCGCGACTTGAGCGTGAATGTGGCGCGGGGTCTGCGGCAGAAAGCGCGGAGCGGCGTGTATCCGAGCATCGCGCCCCTCGGCTATCGCAATGATGTCCGCACGCGCTCCATTATCGTGGACAAAAAGAAAGCGCCCGTTATTCGTCGCGCCTTTGAGTTGTACGCACAAGGAAAGTCCCGCTATGAGGATATCGCGTGCTTTCTTTTTGGGCGCGGCATCAAAACTGGCGCGACGCGCGGGTGGACGAAAGGCGGCGGGCGTCCTCTGAAACGAGAACAAATCGCATTTCTGCTTTCAAATCCATTTTACGCCGGACGCTTTCGCTACGCGGGCGAGATGTACGACGGCACGCACACGCCACTTGTCTCGCGCGAACTCTTTGACCGCGTACAGAAAGTATTGAAAGCGCGTAGCAACGCGAACCGCCCGCCGGAAAACAATCCGCAAGCGTATTGCGGATTACTCGCCTGCGGCGAGTGCGGATGTTCCATCACCGCCGAGGAGAAAGTGAAAACGCAACAGAACGGCAACATACATCGTTATGTGTACTATCACTGCACCAAGAAGCGCGGCAAGTGTAGTGGACAGTTTTTGCGTGAAGAAGCACTAGACGCGGAACTGTCCTCGTTACTTTCTCGCTTCCATTTGCCGCGCTCTTGGGCAGAGGAGATGAACAAAATGGCGGACAAAGACGCGCACGATGCTTCCGCTAACGCGGAAACATCTATACGCGCTTTGCGGGCTGAAATTGCCGTCTGCGACGGCAAAATCGCCCGCCTCACCGACCTGTTCGTGGAGCAAGATATCGAGCGCGGTGAGTATCTTTCCCGCAAGCGTTCGCTTGCGGACGCGAAGCGCCAACTTGAGGACAAAGTCCTCAAGTTTGAGCGCAACGCTGGACATTGGATAGAACCTCTACGCGAGTGGATAAAAGACGCTTCAACGCTTGACGAAATCGCCGCATCGGAAGACCTTCCTCTGAAAAAATCTTCCCTCCAAAAAATCTTCGGCTCGAACCTCACCCTCCACGCGCGCGAAGCGCGCGGCACAGCAAAAATGCATTGGCTTTCCTTGCCCCCCACCAAGGAAAGCCAATACCAAAATGCATCCGTTCAGGATTTAGTTCCGATGATTGTGACCCTACGGGGAATCGAACCCCGATTTAAGCCTTGAGAAGGCTCCGTCCTAACCGTTAGACGATAGGGCCAACTGCGTTGGCCATAACGTCGTCGCTCGCTCGGAATCAAAAGTAAACTTTTGTTCGCTCGCTTCGCTAGACGATAGGGCCGAACACGGGACGCAGATAAATAATTTACAGTACATTCCACCAAATAGAAAGGGAGCGGTCTGTAGTTACATTCTAGCCTATCGTTTTAGCCATTCGGCATCCTGACGCACCAACAACTCCGATGCGCGCTCGGGTTCGGCCATTATTTGCAGCACCACACGCTCCATGCGCATCACTTGCGAGCCTTTGACCAGCACGCAATCGTTTTGCTGCAGTACATCGTCAAGCTCGTCGCCGGCGACGTTTGCATCTTCATACTGCACGATAGCTGTCTCGGGCATACCGGTGTTGAGCGCCCCTTCGGCAATACCGCGCGCGCGAAACCCCACAGTCACCAAGAGGTCCGCTTTTCTGGCAACATATGCGCCGATTTTTTTATGTGCTTCAATCGAATGCCGTCCGAGCTCGGTCATGTCGCCGAGCACGGCGATTTTTCTCTGGCGCGGCGCAACTGCGGCCAATGTGTCGAGCGCCGCCATGGCCGCCGCGGGAGACGAGTTGTAGGTATCGTCGATAATGAGCGACTCTTTGATCCCGCGCACCAAATGCATGCGTCCCACGGGCGGCGTATAGTTTTTGAGCGCCTCAAGCACATTGGCAATATCTTTTTGCAACGCGTGCCCGACCGCCGCGGCGGCGATTGCCGGCAAGAGCGAATGTTCTCCCACCGTCCCGATTACCGAAAGCGGCGCCGATGTTCCTCCCATATGCAGATGTGCCGCAACGCCAACCGGCCACGAAGAATTCCCTTGCTCGCGCACCAGTTCGATGTGATCGGCATACACATTGCTCTGTGGCGAAAACCCAAACAGCACCACGTTGGCGCCTTGCGGCGCTCGGCTTGCCAGTGTTTTCGTTTTTTCGTCGTCAAATAATATGAGCGTCCCACCGGGTTTCAATGCGCCAATCAGCGCAGCTTTCTCTGCGACAACTTCTTCGGGCGAATCAAAAAACTCCACATGCACCGGCACTTCCGGCAAGCGGGTGATCACGGCTACATCAATCCTGAGCCATGTGGCCACATTTTTAATGTCGCCCGGGCGGTCGGCGCCTACCTCGAGCACCAGCCATCGCGGATATCGCCCGGGCACCACAAGCAAAAATAATCCTTCTAAAATGTTTTGAACCCATGCAAATGGGTTGCTCCACGCGTTAGGGAGCCCCAAAATCGTGAGCGGTATACCGATTTCACTGTTGAAACTTTTTTCGCTTTTGCGCGCATGCGTGCCTTGCGACACCACCGCGTAAACAGCGTCCTTGGTTGAAGTTTTGCCCACGCTGCCGGTAATCGCGACAATCTGCGGCCGATATTTGGCTAAGACCGCTCGCGCCTCGAGCGTCAGGATATAGGCGATAATTTTTTTAAATACAAACTTCATCGGTCAGGAGGGATCGCGTAATAGTTGATAAGAAATTGCGTGAGCGAATGAAAGGGTTGCGCCCAAGTTTGCGAGGCAAACGGCGCGCCCTTGGGCTCAACCGCAAAAAGGAAAATAATGAACTTCGCGTCGTAGGACGGGAAGTAGCCGAAAAAGCTGTGCAAAAACCTGTCCGCATAGTACCCACCTCCCGCCGGGTTGGCAATCTGCGCCGTACCGGTCTTGGCGGCTACGCTATAGCGGTCGAGCTTGATGGTACCATTGGCGAGCGCATCATCCACCACCTTGGTGAGCATCCGGCTCACCGCGAGCGTGGTCTCGCTTTTGAGCACTTTTTCCGGTTCACCCCAGCCCATCTCGCGCTCCAAGCCAGTGTCATAGTGCACCGATTTTATCAAATGCGGCGTCACCAAGTATCCGCCGTTGGCGAGCGTGTTTAACGCCCGCACGGTTTCTATCGGGGTAGTGGCGATCCCCTGGCCGAAGGATGCGGTTGCAAACTCGACCATCCTCGAACTTTGCAGGTTGTCGGTGAGGCCGTGGATCTCGCCCGGCAAATCTATTCCTGTTTCTTCGCCGAGCCTGTAGTGCTCTAAAAAGTACTTACGCATGCGTTCTTGCCCCAGCCGCGTCGCGATAAACGAAACACCGAGGTTCAGCGACTGACTCAAAATTTCCTGCATGGGCACGACGCCGCGCGCCCTGCCGTCGAAGTTTGAGATCTTTTTTTCATCGAGTGTTATCGAGCCGGTGTCGTTGTAGGTGCTCTCCGGCGTGATGACTTTTGAGTCGAGTCCCGCCGCCATGGTGAGCGGCTTTATAATGGAGCCCATTTCATACACGCTCTCGACCAAAGGATTTTTAAATATTTCAGTGTTTGTCTGCTCGTTAAAATGATTAAGGTCAAACGTCGGCGACACGGCCATCGCATAAATCTCTCCCGTTTTGGGATCCATCACGATGCCGCCCGAGAGCGCCGGATTCCACGAAGTGGCATACAACTGTAGTGTGCGTTCCAGCTCGGCCTGCACCGATGGCTCAAGCGTGGTTACGATATCGCCGGTTTGCTCGGCACCCTCAAGAAAATCTTTGACCGTGCCGAACAACTCGACAAAAAAGTTTGCGTACAGATCTTCGCTCGCGCGCGCCAGCATTTGGTCGTAGTAGCGCTCCAGCCCATAGCGGCCTTTTTGAACGTCGTCGTTGTTGTATGCGACAAACCCGATGGTATGCGCCGCGAGCGTACCGCCGGGATAGTAGCGCATGCGCTCCGAGGTCCCTTCCTTGGGCAAGCGCAGCGTGGCGGCGGTAATCTCGCCGCCGTTTTTGTCGGTAAAAAATATCGTGTTGCGGTCGATAAGCGGAGTTGTCTGTATCACGATCTGCGCATCGGCGCGCTGCGCATAACTCTCGCCCTGGATGATTTGCAGCATGTAGAGCCGCCCGATGATAATAAGGACGACGAGTAAACACAAAAACGTTGCTATCCGGATGCGCGTAACAAACCGCCTATTTGAGTTACTGTCCCGCATTGAGCGAGAGCGTGGACGCCTCGGCATACACGACCGATGTTTCAATGGGCTTTACAAACCCCAACGCGGAGGCCAATTCCGGCGTAACTTCTCTGGTTTGCGAAAGGTAGCGGGCTTCGAGCATGCTAAGTTCGCTCGTGAGGTGGCGTATCTCTTGCTCGGCGGCGCTGCGCTCGGCCGTGTGCCCGACCGCCTCGAGGAGTAAAAATCCATAGGTAAACGCGGCAATGACGGTGACTGCGCCGCAAAGCGCCATCATGCGGTTAATGTAGGGCTGTATGGTTATAGCTACGGTGTACATATTTTTTCGATGACGCGCAATTTTGCGCTGCGTGCCGAGCGGTTTTGAGCGACCTCGGCGCGCGAGGCCGTGAGTGGCTTTTTAACAATGAGTTTTCCTTCGGATTTTTTAACAAGATCGGCGAAGAGTCGCTTCACCACGCGATCTTCAATGCTATGAAAGGTAATAACGGCAATGCGACCATTACACTCCAAATGTTTCCAGGCGGCTTTGATACCGCGCTCAAGCGCCATGAGTTCATCATTGACCGCGATGCGCAGCGCTTGGAACGAGCGCGTCGCGCAATGCAGGCGGCCATGCCGATAGCTTGGCGGCACCGCATCGCGAATAATTTCGACAAGCTCGATCGTGGTTTCGATGGGTTTTTGTTCGCGGCGCGCCACAATGGCGCGCGCGATCTTGCGAGCGTAGCGCTCCTCGCCGTAGCCATAGAGCATGTCGGCGATGGCCTTTTCACTCCACGAGTTCAGCACCTCTCCGGCGGTAAAACCCGAAAGAGGCGTGGGCGCATAGCTCATGTTCAAGGGTTCGTCTTGTAAAAATGAAAACCCCTTTCCTTGCGTCAGTTGTCCGCGGTTCCATCCGAGGTCAAACAGCGCTTTGTCTATTTTGGCAATCTTCTCGTGGTGCAACACCTGCTCAAGCGATGCAAAATTGGCATTGATGACGCGCGCTTTCGGCGCGTTTTTTTGCGCAAGCGCCACAGCCTCAGGGTCGGCATCGAGCGCCAGAACCTCTGCGCCCGTTTTGGCGAGCATTTTCGTGTGTCCACCCTGCCCGGCGGTTGCATCTACCACTATCTCGCCTTTCTTGGGTGCCAACAGCCGCAGCACTTCGGCTGCCATGACGCTCGTATGAGTACTGTCTTGTCCTTTCTCCTGCCCATGTGCCCTTCGACGTCGCTCAGGGTAAATTCCTCCGCCCTCCCCTCGAAAAGAGGCGAGCAATTTATCCCGAGCAGAGTCGAGGGACACACCGGCAGAAGACAACACAAAACCTACTGAAAGAGCATCCATATGTTACAAAATTCCCATATCGCCCAGGGTTTGCGCCATTTGGTCGGCTCCCCGTTCGATACGGCGCTTATATTCCTCCCACGTCTTTTCGTTCCAGATCTCGACCCGGTCTGAAATTCCGGCCAACACGACTCTCGAACGCAGATCGGCGAACTCTTTCAAATATTCGGGGATGAGTATGCGTCCGGCGCCGTCTACCTCGGTTTCAATAGCGCCGGATAGGAGAAATCGGCTCATGCCTCGCGTGTCGGATCCGCCGATCGGGAGTTTTTGCAATTTTTCGGCAATACTCTTCCATGCAGAAAGCGGAAACATAAATAAACATGCATCGAGACCGCGCGTGATGACCACCTTTCTCCCAACTTCTTTACGAAACTTTGCCGGCAACGAAAGCCGCTTCTTGCTGTCGAGTGTATGTAGGTATTCGCCGATGAGCATGATAGTTCAGAGGTTGGTTAGGGGGTATTTGTCAGTGTCCCACTTCATCCCACTACATTGCATTTTAGCTCACTTTGCCCCACTTACCCTACCCTGTTATCCACAAAATCAGCTGATTTTTTACTGAAGCGACAGGACGATGCGTACTCGTCAAAATGTGTTTATTTATAGGCGTTTACGAGCGATTGACAAACTATATTAAATTTGCTATAATGGTGTTATATAGTTCTTGGAGGTCACGATGAATCCCATGCAGGACTTCGACACTCGGCAAGCCATCAAAAAGGTCTCGGGACACCTTGATCGGGCCGAGATGCACATCAATGACACGACCCGCTTGCGCCGGAGACAGAACTGGTTGGGAATATTTCTGATCAGTTTGTTCATCAGTCTGCTCATAATCGGCGTACTAACGATCATCAAGTCCGCCCTTTGATCGTTAGTGAGTGGCTCCGGAATCTCCGGAGCCACTATTCTTTTTGCAGTGAGTTTGTCTTTCTTCAAATGTCTGATATAAAAGAAGCAGAGGTTCCGTTGCTTCTTTATCGTCAACAATTAAATAAAACGGGGGTTGATATGCGACTCAACGAATGTGATCGGCCCAGATGTGATAAAAAATTCGGTCTAATCCGGTATGAATCAGGTCGAAAGCGCTTTTGCTCTCTCGCCTGCAGAGAACAGTACGTTCAGGAACGCACCAGACTTTGGAGGCCTTTCCGAAGCTTTCTACAACCCCGCAGTGAAACGACGACAGTTGTCAAAGGTTAGTGGCAATTGTCCTGGTTTCGCAGCTCACAAACAGGCCCGCCCCGCGTAACGTGGGACGGGCTTTACTATTGGCTCTACACGCTCGCTTCATGCAAACGCCTGAGTACAAAGTCTCGTGGCAATACGGAGAGAAACCATCCGGCCTTAGGCCCGCTCTCTTTGCCTAAAAACAAAAGATAGATTGCTTTAAACTCTTTGAGCTCGTGGAGCTTGGTGTGCAGCGCCTCCCCGCTTGGCATGTTTGACTGTGACTCGATAAAGTCCGCAAGTGCTTTGACCGCCGATTTTTGCGCATCAGTGAGGTTGTTTGCTGCCTCGGGCAGCGTATCTTGCAGTTTGAAAACATATTTCTCCGGCGCGTACGCCTCGAGCCATTTTTTTGCATATGCGGCACGCTCCTCGAGCTCGTGAGGGTCGGCACCGGAAAATTCTTGCGCAAGATCCATGTGCGGCATCTGCACCACGAACGCCACTTGCGAAAACCGCGGAAGCACCGAAGTCGACGGAATTTGCCGAGCAGGCCGTTCAGACTCTGAGGAGCCTTCAGGCTCGAAGAGATGAATCACCTCAAACAGCCGCGCGTAGTCGTCCTTGGTGCCCGCCCAATAATTTTCCGCCAACTTGTCGTATTGGTCGTACAGGATAGGGATAGAATCTCCTTCCGGATCAAAATTGCGCTGTTGATTTATGTCTTTGCCAAGCAGGGAAAGTCGGAACATCTTTTGTGGAAGCAATTCAAAGACGGCCCGAGCAGTACTGCCCAAACCTTTAGACGAAGAAATCTTCTTTCCTCCAACCAAAAAGAACTCATGAGCAAAAAAGTAAGGAGTGTCATACATGAAGACTTCTCGAGAAATGCGGTCAGCAACTTCATGCGCGCCACCGCGAGTACCATGATCCTTTCCTCCACCTTCGACCATTACATTTCTTACTTTCCACTTTGCAGCCCACTCAACTTTCCACGGCAGCTTAGCATTACCTCCAAATGGAGAAATGCGCCCTTCAAATCCGCACCCACGTGTATATTCAACTTTATCAACACGGCAATGGAGTTTAACTGTCTCGCCGTCAAATGCTTCTGCTTCGGTAGTTGCAATTTTGCTACATCGAGGACATTTGGTGAGTAACGGGAGCCATTGATCTTGCCTCTCACCGCCTGAAACCTCTTTATATATCCTCCGGATAGTTTCTGCTCCCTCAAGAGCTTCGCAAATCACTCCATCCATCTTTCCTGAAAAATACCAGTCGGAACTGAAATCAAAATCCGGGTTAAAACCTGCTCCTTCGATCACTCCTCGAAAATCGTTTGCAAAATACGTTGCGTAGCTCGAGGCTTTGCCATCTGGTGAGGGTACGTCGCGCAAAGATTTGCCCAAATGTTCTTCAAATTTTTTGCTCTCGAGATACACGGGAACACTGTCAAAGGCATCCATGTCGTTAAATTCAAAGAAGTATAAATTTTTTATATTCTGCTCCGCCAGTGCTTCAGATATAGTGCCGTGGATAGAGGCACTCAGCATAGATCCAATATGAGCCCACCCAGACATGGTCTTCTCATCACGAATACGCACAGTTGCGCCCTTTCCATGCTTTTCCTCTATTTCTTTTGCCAGCCGGTCTGCCCAAAACATTTCGCAATTGTAACGTTATTTTGTGTTTTTCTTTAGCCTTGACTTTATTAATAAAAACGGTAAATTATCTTCGGACAATCATTGAACAGAGGAGTGGTGGATGATGCAACCTTCGATGACACTCAGTGCGGCAGCGATTGCACTAGGGATTGCCGCCTTGTTTGCCGTATGGCCGATTGTCGGCAAGATTACCGGCGCTCACGGTCTGTGGGTCGCTATACTCGTGACTATCGGATCTCTCTTAGGCACCGTGATCATCGGCGGCTCAAAACTGACATCTGCCGAACCTCCGACATTCTACACCGCGCTCATACTCGTAGGGGCGGGCGTCCTCAACGGCATTGGGATGTATTTCTATCCCATGTTCGTCGGCCACGCCTACATCCCAACCGCCGCCTTCATTGCGACAGTCGTCATTGGCATGGTGGTTATGTCTGTGTTATTCACCACACTTGTTGCGGTGATTGCGCCGTCAGCAGGGTTACCCTTTCCTGCACCACAAGTGTTCGTGGGAGTCTTGGTGATGTGCGCGGGCATCTACATCACTGCCAACTAAATGATTACCCCCGGCGTCCGCGCCGGGGGTTTATTGTTTATTTTTTACGACCGTGAATTATAAACAATACTCCCTATTTCATGCTATAGGTAGAAATAGGTAATCTACTCGATCCTTCCTGCGTCAGGATTTCGTAGGCTGTGCCTACTCAACCTTCAAGATTTTGTATTTTTGCGTGCCTTTGGGAGTGTGGAATGAGAATTCATCCCCCTTCTTTTTGCCCATGAGCGCGGAGCCGAGCGGTGAGTGGTATGAAATTTTTCCTGCAAACAAGTCTGCCTCTTCGGCGCCGACGATGAGGTAGGTGTGTTTGTCATCGCCGCCGATTTTTTGCACCAACACGGTCGAGCCCATGCCGACAATATCGGTTTTGCCGGCACGAACGATTTTTGCATTTTTTAAAATAGCTTCAAGCTTTTGGATGCGCTCCTCAACGGCAGCCTGCATCTCGCGCGCCTCCTGATATTCGGCATTCTCGGATAGATCGCCAAGACTGCGTGCATATTCAAGCTGCTCGGCAACTTCTCTGCGGCGCGTGGTGCGCAACTCGTCAAGCTCGCGGGTAAGATCCTCGAACTTCTCTTGGGAAAGTAATTCTTCGGGCATGTGAGGAATCAGTGTATAGGAACGTATAAAGATGTCAACACTCCTACTGTACATACTGCGGCTCGTTCACTTGCATCCAGTCGAGAAAGGCGCGCATCGCGGCGGGGGAGCCCGAGAGCGTTCCTGCCGGCGCCTTTTCAAGCACGACCGCAAAAGCATAGCGCGGATGTTCGTAAGGGAAAAATCCTATAACCCACGAATTCATAAACTGGTTTGCGGTGCCAAGCTGTGCGGTGCCCGTTTTTGCCGCAACAGTCATGTACGGCACATTGAGCGCGGCAGCGGTCCCCTCGCGCACCGCCAGCCGCATGCCTTCGCGCACCACCTCAAACGTATGCGGATCGATTGAAAAACGCGTACCTTGAGGAGTCGAACTTGCAATGAGCGTCGGCGTAAGCAGCGCTCCTCCGTTTGCAAGCGCTCCGATCGCGCGGACGGCCTGCAAGGGAGTAATCTGCATGCCATATTGCCCTATCGCCGTATGATAGGTATTGCCGAGGCGCCACGGATCGCCATCAAAAGTCGCAAGCTTCCACTCCGGCGTGGGGATAGTCCCCTCTTTTTCGCTAAAGCCATTGAGCCCGGTAGGCGCACCGAATCCAAACAATCTAAAATACTGGTCGAGTTTATATATCCCTAACCCAAGCTGATCTTTAAACCCTCCGCCGACTTCATAAAAATAAACGTCCGACGATACCGCGATCGCGTGGCGCATATCCACGTAGCCGTGCGCCTTCCAGTCGCGAAATACCGAGGGTTTCGACGGGTCATACGGGTTCGGGACCGAGATAGAACCCGTGCTTAAAATTTGTTTGTTCTCGTCGATCACGCCTTCGGTCAACGCGCCCACGGCCACGAACGGTTTGACGATAGAACCCGGCGCGTACAACCCCGAGGTTGCACGGTTTAAAAATACTTGCCGCGTGTCGCCCTGATATGCAGCGAGCGCTGCGGCATCGCCCTCGGTCAGGGCCTGCGGCGAATATTCGGGGAAATTGGTAAGCGCCAAAAGCTCTCCGGTCCGTACATCCATAATGACGCCCGCGCCGCCCTGAAACTTCGACTCCACAGAGCGCTTCGCTATTGCATCGTAGAGCGCTTGGGTAACCGATGCGTCAAGCGAGAGTCTGAGTTTAGCGCCAGGCACGGGAGAGCGCACCATCGCCTGCGACACCACGTCGCCTTTGGCATTGGTCTCGGTTAAGTTGACGCCGTTTCGTCCGGCGAGCAGTTCGTTGTACACGCGCTCGACGCCGTCGGTACCGATAAACGAATCCCGAAAATATACGCCGGAGGAATCTTTGGCCGGCGCTTTGACATAGCCGATAGCGTGCGCGATGCCGCGCACGCTTGCATAGACGCGCTGCGCAAAATCATCGTCAACCGAAACGCGCTCGTTGCCGGCCAACACGATACCCCTCCAGTCGGTGATGATTCCGCGGTCTGCAAAAATAATCTGCTCCGTGAGCTGATTTTCCCGCGCCTGGGTTGCATAGGCTTCGCCCTTGATTATCTGCAAGTCGCTGGCGCGGGCAACAAACGCAACCATCACGGCGCCGAGTAGTGCTCCGAGCAGCACGAACGAGCGCCGGCCGATGGGCTGCTCTATGCGGCCCTCAAACTGGTCTCGGTCAAACTCTGGCAGATTTTCGGAGTCGATGAAGATTTCATCCGGCTGTATCTCAGCCACGCGTCTTTTTTTGAATCTTCGCCGCCACATGGCAACTGATTATACTTTATCCGGAAGATTTTTGTTGAATAAATATCTGACCCCGAAATGACGCGCCAGCACGCCGCAAAGCGCGACAATTGTAAAAGGAAAATACAGAAACTGGGAGTTGCCGAGCGGCGCGCCGTAGGCGACATCAAACAACAACCCGACCGCTATCGCAAATATCCAGCGTCCCGAGAGCGCGGCTATCAAAATGCCCGCGACCGAGAGCGGCCAAAACGGCAACAAAAATCCTGCCGCCGCCGTGGCAAACGAACATGCGAGAATCCATTTTGTCTTATTGGAGCTCATTTGTTGGCTGGCGTTCTTTCCACACTTCAACGTGCCTAAGTTCAAACGGGTTCACCGGCAAATGCATGTAAATCGTCTGAAACGACTCCCCTTCCGTATGTTCAATATATGATATTACAGAGGCAAAGCCACCCGCTATCCCCGGCAAGAGCACGCTCTCGCCAACATGCACCACGCTCCCCGCAGGCACTTGCCCGCGCAACGATCCGCCGCCCTGCCCTTCGACTGAAATGGGGATCCTCCCCGCGATCTGCCCTTGGTACGACGTGCCCGGCGCCGAAAAAAGCACCACGCGCGCGGTCCCGTTGTAGACGTTCGACACCGTGCCAATCAGCGTCGTCCCTCCTGCCGACACCAAATCTCCAACGGCAACGCCCTCGCGCGCGCCGGCATCTATGACAAACGTGTCATACGGCACGCCGGGCGGACGCATCAGTATGGCGGCAAGGACGGTGCGGGTATTGGCATCGCGATTGAGGCGCTTTTTTAAATCAAGATTCTCCGCATAGAGCACGTCACGGTCGGCGAGTTTTGCTTTGGTGGAGACGAGTTCGGCGCGCAGTACCTCTGCCTCTGACGATTGAAGCGCATTGCGCAGATGCATCACCGGCTCTGCCACAGACCACAACACTCGTGCGGCAGCCTCGCGCCACACACCCACAATCACCACAATGACCAGTACCAATGCCGTGAGGATGAACGTCGAGGGCGATACGGCGCTCTTTTTGCGTTTAGAGGTAATCATCATCATGTACTAAAAAGACATCGCGATGATTCTCGAAGTTTTCTAAAATAACACCGGTTCCGCGCGCCACGGCGGTCAAGGGATCGTCGGCAACGATCACCGGAACCTTCAGCCACTGCGACAGCAAAATATCCAGCCCTTTAAGCAGTGCGCCGCCACCGACTAGAGCGATGCCTTGCCGCATGATGTCGGAGAGAATTTCGGGCGGCGTCGTTTCCAACACTTCGCGCACCGCCTCGATCAACGTATCGATCGATTGCGAGATGGCTTCGCGGATGTCCGAGTCGGTGAGCGTGATTTCGCGCGGCAATCCGGTAATGAGATCGCGTCCGCGCACCACGGCCTCGAGATGCGAACCGCCCTCCAGCACCGAGCCGATGGCGATTTTTACGTTTTCGGCCGTTTTTTCTCCTATTAAAATTTTAAATTCGGAACGCACGTGCGCAATAATGTCTTGGCTCAGCTTGTCGCCCGCGACGCGCAGATTTTTTGAGCGCACGATACCGCCGAGCGAGAGAACTGCGATGTCGGTGTTGCCGCCGCCGATGTCGACGATCATCGAGCCCATCGCTTCGCGTATCGGGAGCCGGATCCCGAGCGCTGCGGCGATAGGCTCTTCGACAATATGCACCTCGCGTGCACCGGCATTTTGCGCGGCGTCTTTAACCGCGCGCATCTCGACATTGGTGATGCCGGAGGGCACGCCAATGACCGCGCGCGGCCCCAACATCTTTTTCGACACTCCTTGCGCGCGATTGATGAGGTACGCGAGCATCTCTTCGGTCGCCTCGAAGTCCGACACCACGCCCTCAACCAAGGGGCGCACGGCCGTTAAGTGCCCCGGCGTGCGCCCCAGCATTTGTTTTGCCGCGGCGCCGACCGCCACTACTTGGCCTGTTTTTTGATTGACCGCGACGACTGAAGGCTCGCTTACGACAATCCCCTTGCCGCGCAAATAGACGAGCGTATTGGCCGTGCCTAAATCAATACCCACATCGTTAGAGATAAGTGGGAACAGCCGGTTTTTAATCGGTTCAAACATGACTGAGGTGTGAAATGAGTTCGGGGAGGCTGCGATGCTCGATCTTGCCGCTTGAGCGATGCACGCACTCAAACTTTCCTTCGGCCAACGTTTTTTGCGACACCACAATGCGCAGCGGTATGCCAAGCAAATCACTGTCGGCAAATTTTTCTCCCGCGCGGCGGTCGGTATCGTCATAGAGCACCTCGACTCCGTTTTCGGACAGTTCGCGATACAGCTCTTCAGCCTCTTTGGTTACTTCGTCTGACTCTCCTTTGAGTTCAACCAGATGCACGGCGTAGGGTGCTACAGCCTCGGGCCAGACGATGCCCTTTTCATCCGAGAGTACTTCAACAACCGTACCCATGAGGCGCGCGGGGCCGATGCCGTAGGAACCCATGAACACGGGCACCTCCGCCCCCGTTTGATTTTTGTAGGTGAGACCCAGAGCTTCGGAAAAGCGCGTGCCGAGCGTAAATATATTTCCTACCTCGACTGCCTTTGCTTCGCGCAGCGACTCTTTGACGAGACCGCTTCGGGCATACACCTCCGCATCCTCATACACTTCTTTATTAACGCCTAGTTTCTTTGCTTCATCTATATACACCGTATCTTCGCCCGCATCGCAAAGAGTTTGAAATTCGTGACTGTATTTGCTAAACGAGCCGCCGGCGGCAAATATTTTATAGGTTCGCTCACCGAGCCCCACCCTGGAAAAGATACGGGCATACGCCTCGCTGCAGGTTTCATAAAATTTTTGATGCTCTGCTTCGTCTTTTGAAAAAGAGTAGAGGTCTTTCATCACAAACTCGCGTGTGCGCATGAGCCCGCTTTTGGCGCGCTCTTCGTTGCGGAATTTATTTTGAAATTGATACACATAAGCCGGCAGATCGCGCCATGATGCAATATGCTCGCGCATGAGCGCGCTGAGCGGCTCTTCGTGGGTAAAGCCTAAACCTAACT
>ERZ1292629.267-Hain-H43-01um-R1-267-length-56042-cov-41_pt1 | contig 56042 bp, 96 predicted proteins | sample MGYA00564399_ERZ1292629 | MGnify/ENA primary metagenome ERZ1292629 (study PRJEB36523, sample SAMEA6512636) | groundwater metagenome | collected 2019-01-08 | study: AquaDiva: Metagenomics assemblies of 32 groundwater samples
GGCAAACCTGAGCTCGGCAGACCTGAGCTCGGCAAACCTGCGCTCGGCAAACCTGCGCTCGGCAAACCTGAGCTCGGCAGACCTGCGCTCGGCAAACCTGCCATTCCGAGTCATCCAAATCGGTCCCATCGGATCGCGGCGGGATTGCCTCATCTACCGATTCGATACCGGAACCCTCGTGACTGGCTGCTTTTCAGGCTCACTTGACGAATTTGCGGCTGCGGTTGGCAAAACGCATGCCGATAACAAGTACGGGCGCGACTATCGCGCCGCCGTAGCCATGATAAGAGAAATAGTCAAAATAGGCGAGACTGCGGAGGAGGCCCCCGATGTTCAATAGTCGCCAATGGCTAGATCTTCACGGTGACCAGGGCATGGACCCCGAGCCGATAGACGGCTATGCCGACCTGTGCCGGCGGCACGCTCTGATGGCCCGACGCATCTTCACGGTGGCCGAGCCGATGCTTGGGCGGCCCGAGCTGGCCGAGGTGCAGGCATGGCTCATGGAGCATCGGCGACTATTCCGTGTGTGGAGTCTGGACGCCATCAACAGCGCTCACCCTCTATGTCCCAGCCACGAGCAGGATATCCGCATCCGAGACGATCACAGGCATTGGGTGCGTCAATACAGGGCCGAGCGCCACCGGCTAGCGGCGAGACTGGCGAGAGAGGCGGTGCAGCGATGACTTGGGAAGACGAACTCGAAGAGGGTTACGGGCAGGCCGAGCACCACGACTGGATGGTTATAGCCTACTTTGTCGGCGTCGGCCTGATAGCGGCGGCGGGCGTCGTGGTGCTAGTTTGGGACACGATAGGAAGGCTGGGGAGATGACCAAGCCAGCGAGGGCGATGTGGTCGCTACGCATTCGGAGCGGGATCATCATTAGCTATCTCTCGGCAGAGGAGAGGGATCGCATGGACAGACTAGACAAAGCACTGCTGTGGTATCGGCAACTATTGGCGAAGGAGCGAGCGATTTGGGAAGCAGACGACACGACAGATGACGAGCACTGCCTAGCAGGGGAGCGTTACAAAGTTACTGTCTTCGCCATGCACAGAAGGGTCGAGGATCGGCGGCGGCTTTACAAGAAAGCGAAAAGGCTAGCACGCAAAGGGGGGATGGTGATATGAGGAACGAGGTATGCCTCCCCGGTGGGACCGTAGAACTAGCAGAGTGTTGCAAACATATTCCGACTGAGGAAGTGCGGCAAGACATTGCCGATACCGAGGCCGAAATCACGACAATGGAGCGAGAGATAGAGGCGTACAGACTCCTAGGTGACAAGCTGTCCATGTTTAGAGTGAGCGCCCGAGAACTGGGCATCAAGAGCAGGAGACAGTTCATCAGGAAACTGGAGGGGCTCATAGCCTATCGAGAGAGCATAGGAGGAGAGCCATGAGAACGGCCATACGGGAGTACGGCTGGCTCTGGACGGTGCTGATACTGGCGGCGATGCTGCTGACGATGTGCGAGGTACGACCATGATGAACATCAAGCAAGCCATCGCATTCGTCATCGTTGTGTCGGGCAAACCAGGGCTAATGGCTACCAGTCCAGACCGGATAGCGGAATTGATGGAACGCTTTTCAATGGGCGAGCCGCTCTGGCACCTCGACGAGCAGAATAAGGCCATCTATCGGGACTATCTCAAGACGTGGGGGATATCGGAGGTGCAGCCATGAGCGAGCAGGAGCAGGAACTGAAGGCGTGGATAGACAGGGCGACCTATACGCAACTACTGGCAAAGTGGCGCTACGCGTCGGCTGGCGACCCGTTCTTTAGCGGCGAGGTCGGGCAGTATTACAAGCAGGTTATGGCTCGTCGCCGGCAGGAGATTGGGCAGGATGCGGCTGTCAGGGCCAGCAAAGCGGTTGGATGGCACGTGGAGCGATGAAGCAAAATGTGACGCCTGAGCAGGTACTAAAAGCGTGTAAGGGCATGTGGCGACCCGAGCACCTTATAGCCCTCGAAGAGGTTGCCCGTCTGGCGGCAGACTACAAACGGCAGTTCGCCGACTACAACTCACCTGAGATGCCGATGAGTCAATATCCTGCTGCATTCGACAGCATCCAGACGGTGAAGGCAGCCCTCTTCGCCGCCCTCGACGAGTTGGAGAGGGAGAGGGAATGATGACCGAGCAGCGAATCAAAGCGCTCGAGAAAGTGGCCCGACTGGCGGGGGACTATAGGGTTGCGAAACGGCACCTGCGGGATCTGGTGTTGGCAGGACCGTGCCCTGATGTCGAGAAGGAGCTAGCCGTCCTCATGGCGCAGGAAGAAACGTTGGACGGCGCTTTAGACGAGCTGGCGGCGATACCGCTGGCCCGATATGAGTACGTGAATGAAAATGAACAGGAGGAAGACATTGGAGAACAGGAACCAAGAGCTAACGGTCATTGATAACCGGCAAGTGGCAACACGGACGAACCCGATGGATGCCCTTGCCTTGATGAGCGAATCGGAGTTTGAGCAACGACTGGAATCGCTCAAGGTCGCCCAGAAGCGCATGGCGAGGATTCAGCGCGAGCTCATGCAAGAGGACGTTGATTATGGAGTTATTCCCGGCACGGGCGACAAGCCGACCTTGTTAAAGCCCGGCGCCGAGAAGCTTTGCAAATTTCACCATTTGGTCCCCACATTCGAGGAGCAGATACTACTCGGCGATGGCGTGAGTCGACCGCATATCCGAGTATTGACGACGTGCAGCCTGCACTATGAGAGCGAGGTAGGGCCGATTGTCGGGCAAGGCATGGGGGCAGCGAACAGTTGGGAAAAGAAGCACCGCTGGCGGGAGACGCAGCGTAAGTGCCCTAGCTGCGGGGCGGCAGCTATCTACCGCTCGAAGTACCCCGACAAGAACACGGGCGAGCTCGGTTGGTACTGTTTCGGCAAGAAGGGCGGCTGCGGTGCAACGTTCGGGGAGAAGGACGCGGCGATCATCGACCAACAGCAGGGACAAACAGAGAACCCCGACCCCTTTGACCTCGAAAACACGCTGCGAAAAATCAGCGCAAAACGTTCGCAAACCGACGCGACTTTAAGGACCACGGCGACCAGCGGCCTCTTCACGCAGGATGTGGAGGACATGGCGGGAGAGGACGGAGTGAAGGAAACGGCACGGCCGGCAGCACAAAGGCCGGTGCCCCAAGCGGCGAGACAGCAACACGCCACGCCAGCCGAACCTACCGCCAAGACCAACCAGCGCAACCCATGGCCAACCATCCCGGAGAAATTCCAAGACGCCGGCGAGTTCGTCGCATTCTTCAAGGTAAATTTCGGGCTGCTTCCTACGAAGGTCTGGCAGGAAGCCGCGAACCTGACGAACGGGGCTATCAGCAGGGCTAGCGACATCACGGACCCCCAGGACTACGTGCGACTGGCGCATGACATCCGCGGCGTCTATGGCACCAACCCGAACGCTGCGCCGCCAGCCGAGCCGGTAGAGGGCGCATTCGAGGAGGCCAGCTAATGTCTGTAGAATTGTGGAACTACGAAGCCGCGCTGCTCGAAATGGAGCGGTTCCGAGAGCATAATTCCCTGGTCCTCGACACGTGGGAGCTGATGCAGGGACGACTGAGAGAGGTGGAGGAGGCACTCAAGGACTTTGCCCGACAGAACGGACCAGAGGAAAGCGAGTCCTTTATCGTGACAGTGCAGGCCAAATTCCGGCGCTGGTTGGATGCCGACATAGTGGTCGAAATGGCCCCCTACGTCAAGGACATTCCTGGCGTCATGGTTTGGAGCGTCGACAAGGACAAAATCACGGCGCTGGCCAAAGGGGGCATGCTGCCGAACAACGTCACCGAGGCAGCCTATCGAGAGGAGCGGCTAACCCCCGCCGTGTCGATTAAGGCGAAGGCGCTCGCATCTGTCACCGGCCCGAGGGACTAGTTGCCAAACAAACGATAGGAGGTAGCGTACAGCCCTGCGATGGGTGGCGAGACAGGGACAAATAGAACTCTACTTGTGGCGCCGGGGATTCGTCAGAGGGTGGCCAGTACCCGGCGCCGCACCCTGCCAGTGTAGCTCAGAGAGAGCAACCGCCAAAAGCGGGAGGACAGGAAGGCAAACTTCTTCGCTGGCACCAGACGAGACGGAGAAGCAAGGGAGGCTGATTTGACTTGGTATCCTGACACACCTTTTGCATATCGTAACCAAATTGTAACGGGGGACGCCAGGGATCTGGCAAAGGCGATACCGGATGAGACCGTGGATTTGTTCCTGACCGATCCGGCGTTTGGCATTGGGTTTGATTACGGGACGGGCTACAAGGACGATCCTGCCGAATACCCACAGTTACTGTCATGGCTCATTGATGAGGCCACCCGGGTGACAAAACCGGGCTGCCTTTGCTTTGTCTTTCAAGCGCAGCGTCAGCTGCGCTTGACGTGGCCCCTATTCCCGGAGCATAGCCGCCTGTTTGCCGCCTGCAAGACCTTCGTGCAGATTCGCCCAACAGCGGTGCAGTTCAGTTGGGACCCTGTCGTTTTCTGGCAAACAGGCGGCAGATACCCCAAAAAAAACACTGGTAGGGATTGGCATTTGGCGAACAACGCAAACACGGGCAATCGAGGCGCAGACGAGGTGGGATTCCATGCCTGCCCGAGGCCGCTAGCAACGATTCGTTACATTGTCGAAAACTTCTGCCCTGTCGACGGGGTAGTCGCGGACTACTTCATGGGGAGCGGCACAACAGCTGTAGCAGCAAAACAGACGGCAAGGGAGTTTGTTGGCTTCGAGATTGACCCTGCAACCGCCGAGAGAGCCCGTCAGCGCGTCGCGAACACGCAACCAATAATGACCGGCTTCAACGACGCCGTAGAGCAAGGAAGGCTAGCCCTATGACTCCCTTCGCCTGCGCCCGCTGCCATCAGTCCATCACCGTCTACGCTACCGACCCGGCCCGCTGGTTGCGGCAGAACGGCTGGACGAGGACGCTTCTTGGCTGGCTCGTATGCCCTGAGTGCAGGCGAGTGAAGCGATTGGCAGGAGGATGAGATGCCCAAGTACGACCAGAGGGTGAAAACATGACGACAGAGACAAAGCGGGAATACTGGCTCGAGCATGAGGATAGGTTTTGGATTTACACATATTCCAGAGGCTTCATCGAGGTCGAAGGCGCGGCGGTTGGAATACCGGCATATCCCGAAATGGATGTGTTTCTCCACCGTACTGAGAGCGGGAAGGGTTTTGAGGTGTCCTGTGGTGTGACTGGTTGCAGCCTTAGCGGACACTGCCGCACAAAACGGCAGGCGGTAAATGAGGCGAATCGCATTGCCAACGAAGAGGGCCGGGATGCCAAAGCGGAACGAGCACTCAATGATAAGTGGATTTCAACAACCGGCCTCTCGCCCCGCTATCGATGGGACGACATCGAGGAAGACGAATGACCCAGCGCATCAGTGAATGCCGCCGCCACGGCATCCCGACCGTGCCAACCACGGGGGTGCCTTACTACGTCGCCCGCTGCGCTCACTTCGGAGAGCGGTTCGTCGTGCAGATAAACGCCAACGACAGCGGGTTTATCATCGTGGATTACGTTGAGGACTTGCCTGATGGAGACGTGCTAGTCGAGGGGCATTATCCGGGGCTCTTCGACGAGGAGCTTGACGAGCTTTGGCAGGAGCTGACGGCCCGCATGCTGGCGAACGACCCACCGAGGAGAGAGGCATGACCAGCGAGAGGCCACGCCATGAGGCGAGAAGGAGAGGGACATGAGCGATAGCCTTGACACCGTGATGACTGAATGGAAAGCCTTCGACGACCGACATCCCGAGTACGCTCATCTTGGCCTTGGCGGGCTGACAATGGGCCTAATGAAAGCACTTTATGAGTGCCCTGACTGCCCGGGGAGTTTTCGGGTTCCGATCGCTCATGAAACGCGGGAGCTCATCGGTTGCGCCAAATGCGGTGGCATGTGGGAATGGCGCGAGCCAGAGCCGGAGAAACCAACTAGCCCGGGGAAACGTAGTCGAAAGGCCCAGTCGTGACCCCGCTCGCTGCCCTTGGCGGGCTCGGGCGAAAGGAGGGGAGATGCTAACGGTAGGCTCACTCTTCTCGGGAATAGGGGGCATAGACCTTGGTTTGCAGAGAGCAGGATTCCAGATCAAATGGCAAGTTGAACTCGATCCGTGGTGTTTGCGGGTGCTCACAAAACACTGGCCGGACGTGCCCAAGTTGCGAGACGTGCGGAAATGCCATAGCCAAGAACTGCTTGACAACAATGTCATGCGGTGGTATGATCCATCTCAGAATACATCTGAGAGGGAACTGGCGGTGGTACTAAAACACGGCAAACTACAGAAATTGACAGAACAACAGGTCGATGAGTCCCAGCGACTCTATCAACAAGGGATGAGTTGCGGGATGATTGCCGGGTATTTTAGCGTTTCTCGACAGGCTATGTGGGGCCTTTTGTCGAAGCGGATTGAGATGAGGCCGAGAGAACGTAATGGTGCCGAAAACCACTTTTTTAGAGGTGGCGAAACAGCGGATGATCATGCTCAGAACATGGTCGAATACGCGGTGCGAAAGGGACTAATAGAGAAGCGCACGAGTTGTGAGGCGTGTCGGACGGAGTACCTGTTCAAGGACGGACGGACTGGCGTACAAGCCCATCACGACGACTATAACAAACCGTTAGAGGTGCGATGGCTATGCCAAAAATGTCACCATGCGTGGCACAAGGTCAATACAGCCAAGCAGAAGGAGGTGTTACGGGGACTCGCTCCAGTAGATGTACTGGCAGGCGGGTTCCCGTGATAGACCTTGCCAGCCAGTCAGCCTTGCCGGAAAGCGAAAAGGGCAGGACGATGCACGCTGGTTATGGCCCGAGTTCGCAAGAATCATTCGGCTACTTCGACCACGCTACGCGCTTATTGAAAACGTGCCAGGGCTCTTTCGACACGGCTTTGCAGGCGTACTCAGCGACCTTTCCGAGAGCGGGTACGATGCGGAGTGGCAGAGTATACCGGCGACGGCGTTTGGTGCCGCGCATATCCGCGAGAGGGTCTACCTTGTGGCCTACCCCGAATCACAGCGACGGAATGCGACTGAGGCTATCTTCCGAGAACATCCTGAACGCCGCGAAGAGCCACGCCAAGCGGCAAAAGAAGTTCGGTGCATATCTGGCGGTGAAAGCAGCTCTCGACTATGGTGCTTCCCCGACGCCGGAACTTTCCGAGTACCTGATGGGCTTCCCGATTGGGTGGACCGACTTGGAGGATGTGGCAATGCCGTCGTGCCCCAAGTCGTAGAGTGGATCGGGCGACAGATATTAGCCCACGCCGAGGCCACCCTATGACCGCCCTTGGCTACGGCGAGCTAGCGGGCGGTGGGCTTCAGGGCCTCGACCTGTGCCTTTGGGATGAGGACAGGACCATGTTTGGCGTAGACGGGCTTGGCTTTCTCGATAGTGACCTGTCCGTCTCTGGCGAGGCGGTAGATAACTTTGCGCGTGACTCCCAAATACTTGGCGGCAGCAGTTACGGTGAGCGTTTCTTCCATGCCCACATTATACACCGGGAGCACCGAAAGTGCAACATTCGGGCTTGACAACCGGCGGCAAGTGATATAAAATAGCGGGGACAGCGGGCACACTAACCACACTGCTGAACCGTAGGAGGGGTCATGGTAGAAATGTTTTATGTGACGCCGGTAGTCCTACCGCTTGGTGTCACGTTAGAAGAAAAGGCCGGTATCTGCATCCCGTTTGACAGTGCCTTCTGGGCATTACCTGAGGCGGACCGGGCAGAAGCGTTAAGCGTGCTCCGTGGAATGGAGCAAGAACTGAAAGACATCAGGGTTTTCCGGTATTGCCGCCCCTTTCAAACTGCCGCCAGGTTTGCCAGGAACAAATTGCAATATATGATGCAGGCTACGTTAGATCAGGCCGTTGAGAATATGCAAGCGAATCGTCTTGCGACGGAGGAAGAAAAGGCTTATTGCCACGAGGTCATGCGGTTACGGGCAATACTCACAAACCGTGTCAAGCCAGGGCCGAGGTCGCCCGATCCCGAACTACGCAATATCATCATAGAGCGAGATAAGGGGGTCTGCCGCTATTGCGGAAAGGAACCACCGCCAGGCCTTTTACAGATCGATCATGTGGTTCCCTTCATAAATGGCGGGCCAACAGATGAGTCAAACCTTGTGGTGTCGTGCTTCAACTGCAACCATCGCAAACACGACCGCACCCCGGAAGAGGCGGGGATGGCCCTTTTGTCTATATTACAAACGTATAATCCCTAGTAGGCTTAGATGTCTCAGAACTAGAAGGAGGAAAAGAAAGGGATGGGGCTATATGTCAAAGCTATCACCGCGCATCTGCCAATGTGGCGAACGCCACCCACTCTGCCCTTATTGCAACCGAGAGATCCACGCTGACTGGGAGTGGGCAGTGCACTCCTGCACATGGTACGGCAGCATAATCCGCTGGCTTGGGAGGCTCGCCCATGCCAGCCGCTAACGTGAAAGTGACGATATGTACATTCGAGAATGATGAGAAGATAATCCCAGAACACTTCAACACCACATGGGCAAAGCTGGTCGAGCGGCTTTCCGTGCACAAGGAGCTCCCTTTCAAAGAGGCCAGCCGTCTGTTTTCGCCTGTGACATATGCCCCGAACGCAACACGAAGCAGCAAGGGGGTACAGACGATAAACCTTGCCGTGGGAGATTTTGACCACGGACAGGCATGGGAAGACATCAAGGATATCTTGCAGGTTTACGAGTATGCCGCATATTCCACGTACTCTTTTAGCCCTGATGACTGTCGCTTCCGGGTAGTTATCCCTTTTACGACGCCCGTACCCAATGCCGACTGGCCTAAAGCCAAGGCCAAAATAGACTACCACGTATTCAGACAAGGGGTAGATAAAGCAACTAAAGATAGCAGTAGGCTTTACTACCTTCCATCCTGTGCGCCAGGGGCCCCCAGGTTTGCCGTGCACCATGAAGGAAAGCTCCTCGACCCGACCGTGCTTCCCGACGTGCCTTTCCCAAAAAACGGCGCTTCAGAACCCGGGGGGAACGGAGAAGCTACGGGTACGATGAAGATGCAATTGGGCAAGAACGCGCTGGACTTTGTGGCGAATGGGGCACCGATTGGGGAGCAACGAGACCGAGCATTGGCAGCGGCAAGGAACTACCTATCAGCGGGCTATTCGGTAGAGGACACAATAAAGGCCGTATGGAGAGGACTGGAGCGCTGCCCGGAAGAGGACAGGAAAGGCCCTTGGACCGTGAACGATGCCGAGTTCATTGTCAACGACCTAAACGAAAAAGAGGCGCCGCCTCTGCCCATCGCTGACCGTTCCGTCTCGCCACGCATGGAGATAATCCGGCAGAATCTCGGCTATTTCTGCTCTTTTCCGTCAGCAGGCGTAACCGTCAAGGTGGACAGAGTGAAACGCACATCGGAGGGTATCAAGGCAGAGATAGATATTCAGTGCAGCATTCCCGGCATCCCGAAGAACATGCCGTGGGGCTCACTAAACTTTGCCAGTATCACGGCGAGGAAGGGGCTAGTAAAAATACTGAACGAACGTTCGGCGCCTATAGTACTGGACTGGGATGGGATGCTACAGGATGTCTGCCGCAGAGTAACTATTGCCGATAGGGAGGGAGAGCCCTTTGTTTACTTCGATGAGCTGAAACCGGCCCCGAAGGCAACATGGTTGATCCGCGGGCTGCTTCCTCTCAATCAGATAACAACCATCTTTGGCGAAGGGGGGAGCGGTAAAAGTAACTTTGGGTTAGCTAATGCCCTTTCGGTGGGGACCGGGCTGGAGTTCGTTCCGGGATACGTCCCAGAGGTTACTGGCAAGGGGCTGTACATTGACTATGAGACCGACGAGTCTGAGATGAAGACAAGGGCAGAGGCATTGTGTGCGGGCTTTCGGTGGGCCGACGATCCTCATAAAAGATTCTATGGGTCTACCAACATGATGTACCGACACTGCCAACGCTCGCTACCTGACGATATAGAGGAGACGATTCACATCTGTCGAAGCAACGACATAAAGTTAGTGATAGTGGATTCTGTAGCTATGGCTACCGCGGGCCTTGGCGAGTCTGGGAGTGACCAAAACGAAAGCGTCATCAGACTTTATGCTGCCTTGCGTCTTCTCAAAACGACGTGCCTTCTGATTGACCATGTAAGCGCTGCCGACATGGAAAAAAAGGGGCCGCGCAAACCCTACGGGAGCATTTACAAAATGAATCTGGCTCGTATGGCTTTCGACCTCCGTTCGACCTCGCAGTCGGGCGTCTCCCCTCTCCATATAGCGATCCACAACCTAAAGCGGAATGACGGGCCGCTTCTAGGCTCGGTCGGTTTGTGTGTCACGTTTGGAGTTGATACATTCGGCGAGGATTATTCCATGTATACAAGAGAAACGATAAGCGACACCGACCTTTTAGCAAACATGAAAGGGCCGGAAAAGGTCGGCGTTGTTCTCGCCAGGGCCATGAAGACCGCCAAGGAGTTGGCAAATGAGACCGGGGAAAAGGAAGCAAATATCTACAATATCGTTCACCGGGGAGAAGCGAACTCGACGATATTCAGTGAGAATGGCAGGTACGGCTTAGTGAGTATGCGGAATAAATACGGCTACAATCTATCATGATAGATGTTGATATATATCACGATAGAAATAGATAAGAGAGAGTATCTATCAACTCTCTTCTTATCTATAGGATGATAGATGATAGAACTGCCAAATCAAGCGTGAAAAAGCCCCGAAAAGCGCCCATCGAAAAGGCCGTGATAGACGCGATGATAGGTGACAATGCCAAAGGAACGGAGTGAATATGGACAAAGAGCGCCAAGACAAGATAGCCGAAATGGTGTCGGCCAAGCCGTCTTTCGAGCAAGAGATAGCGAATGCGTTGGATATGCCGCGAGATACCGTCATCTCGATTCTCAAGTCAGATAGGCACAGGTTCAAGCGGACGGGCTTCATGAAGATTGGGGGTGTCGTAATTGACCGTGAGTGGGACATAACGAGGATATACAAGGCCGAGAGGTTTGGCCGTAAGACGCCGCCACGAGTTAGGAAAGCAAAGGCGGGAAGGAGATGGGATTGGTAGACACGACGGGACTCGAAGCACGCATCAAAAAGGGCGAAAACTACCTCGCCCGCAACCCCGACGACGTCGACGCCAAGGCCCTCTACTGGCGGCTAACCGATGAGTACGTGAAGCTTCGTCTAGATGAAGAGTCCCGCCTAGTCGTCACGCTCTCACACCCCAACTGGACGAATGAAAGCGGCAGCCACGAGCTTCGGGTGTGCATTCAAGGGCAGCGGCGCGATGGCGAGTTGGATAGGGACGACCTTACCTTAATCATTGACGGGCTGAAAGGAGGCAGAAATGAAAAAGGCGACGGTAGCTGATGACATGAGGTTAGGGAAGCCCCCACGATTATGGTCGCCGTGTTGTCAGGACGGTTTGATGTATGTCTCTGGGGTGAAAGGCCAACCGTGGACGGTCAGGGGCTGTCCAATCGAAGTGCGTTATTGCCCTTTCTGTGGGAAACAGCTTACGCGGCTAGGACGAGAGTCACGTTAGGGCCTGATACTGCTGGCCATGAAGGAAGGAGGGAAAGCGTGAGCGAAGAGATTAGGTTCTACAGGGCATCGGGGCGATATGGCTTTCTCAGCAGTCTATTTGCGGAAGCTGTGACCTTTGAGGGTAGGGTATTCCCAGCGGCAGAATACGCCTACCAGTTTGGTAAGCCCACATCTCCGAATGTTGCCGAATGGCTGATGGGTGCCCCGACACCATCGCTCTGTGCTCAAGCCGCCCATGCGCTTTTCGTCTGGCAGGTAAAGTCGGATTGGGCAACCATCAAGGTGCCGAGAATGCGAGCCGTGCAAATGGCGAAGTTCACCCAGCACGCGTATTTGAGAAACGCACTCATCGAAACAGGTGACGCGGTCTTGATGGAGGAATCTACGATGGACGCCTTTTGGGGCATCGGCAAGAAGGGTGCTGGCAGGAACATGCTGGGGCTTTTGCTGATGGAAATAAGGGACGAGCTGCGATGAGGGAAGGAGGGAGCGCATGAGCGAGAAAGACAACTGGGCGCTCGAATGCGACCTGTGGCCGACCATTGAGGAAGAGGTGCTGGCGGAAGAAGAGGAAGCGGAGTGTCTTGGGCTCGGTCTATCGTGCGTGCATTGCTGGCCCGATGGTATATGTGGGCTGGATCATACCCGTTGCCTCCATATCGTCTATGAGTCGGGTCGAGCATACGGCTAGGAAGGAGGGAGAGCATGAGACAACCCGAACGTATATTTTCCGGCGACTACTCGAAACCGATGTGGGACGCCATTAACAACGGAAAAAAGACCAACGACTTTCGGTGGGCGCTGTATCTCGTGTGCTGCCGCCTGCAAGAGTTGGAAGCACGCATGGAGCAATTGAGGGCCGAGTGTGGGAAGAAGGAAGGAGCGAGTTGACAGACGAAGAGGCACTCAAACTGCTGACCGACTTGGCACTAGCCGCGGTATGCCGGGGCGTAGGGTGGACGAAAGAGGATGGCCCGATGGGAGCAGTGGCCGCGATTAAGGATGTAAACATGGCGACACTGCAACTTTCGCAGCGGTGCATCGACATAAGCCAAAAGGAGGAAGGAGAACATAATGCGAATGACAATTGATGCGCACCTAGCGAAGTTGATCGCCAAACCCGGCAAAGACTCGGCGGCATTCCCCGTCGTGGCGGGGGCGTTCGAGACGCTGCTGAGACCCATGGAAATCGCGGACCTCGCCCGTTTCCTCGAGCAGTCCGTGACCATCGAGATTGACAGCCTAGCGGTTGACGTGCAGCTCAAGGCTGTCGCTATGCAGCCGGGAGAGGACGGGGAAGCGCCGTCGGTAGTAGTGCAGTTTACGGCGCCCTTGTCGGCAGAGAAAATTGGCGGGCTGGCCCGGCTGCTTGATAACGTGACACGGCCCGTGAGGCTCAGGTCTGCACAGATGAGCTTCGAGGACGTGATTGCCCAAAGGGGAGGCATTGACAGCGTGACCATTGAACACGCGCAGAACGGCAAGGTCGTCAACTCGGTCACGCTGAAAAACAAGGGGACTTTCCGCGACGAAGTTGGGGAAATGCTGGCTGACGCCGCGCCGGGGCGGGTGGTGGACGCGAGGACCGGCGAGATATTAGGCGGGAGAGAACAGGACTAGCGAAAGGAGAAAATGATGGTCTCTTGCGTTGATTGTAGCAGCGACCCCGCGGATAGCGATACGCCAGAGTTCAGCCGCCACGAACTGAGGACGGCTCGCAAGGAACACACATGCTACGAGTGCGGCCACCATATCCACGTCGGCGAACAGTATGAGTACGCGGTGGGGAAGTGGGATGGGGTTTTTGACGAGGCGAAAACGTGTTCTATTTGCCTAGAGATTCGGGCATGGTTCTGCCCAAACGGGTCCGAGTATGGCGGACTGGACGAGGCGCTACAAGACGGAGCGGGCGTATCGTTAGCCATCATGCGGGGCGTCTGGAAGAGGCTGAAGGCGAAGGATGCAATTATCGCGGGGCTGGTGGATTTGGTGAGCGAGTTGATGGAGGCGAAGAGGTGAGCGAACCGAGAAGCATAGAGTACGAGGGGGGGATACACGTCCGACCATTGGGTAGGGGTGTTATGCTAGATGGCTGGATGGACGGAATGTCGCTGGATGACGTTATCGAGGAAGCTGCGACCGGGCATCTGTGGAGGTTCGGCTGGAAGGGGAAGTGCAAGATTCGGATAGAGATCGAGGCGGACCGGGAGTATCGACCCGCCGAGAAGGAGGAAGAGGGTGCCTGACAAACCGCTGAAATGTTATGCCATTTGGGTGCGCGGTTGGGAGCCGCACTTTGAATACCCGTACTGGGGAGAGGATGCAGGCAAGACGAAGTATAAGACGTATCTGAGGATAAGGGAAGTGTGGCCTGACCTGAGAATCACCGACATGGCGGCGCGGGCGTACCCGAAGCCGGAAGAGGCCGGCTCTTGACCCGCCTACTCCTAGCCCTGCTCTTCGCGCCGTTCCTGCTCGGCTTCGGGCCGGGGTGGCTCGCGTTGCCGCCAAACGTGCAAACGCAGCCAGCCGAGCCAGTGGAGGTGAGGGAGAGTTTAGGGGTTTGGGTAATTTACGCTTACAACTGTGCTGACGAAGCCTGCGTCTCGGCATCTGGCGTTCGGGCTCACGTTGGCATGGTTGCGGCAACGAGCCTGCCGCTAGGAACGGTTATTTATGTTGAGGGCGTTGGCAGGTTGGTAGTCGCAGATACAGGCAGGCTCAGAGCGAACGAGTTGGATCTGTTTACGGAGCGATACGACGATGCGGTGCAGTGGGGGAAGCGAACGAGGCAGGTTTGGTCCTTCTCAGAAGGAACGAAAGGAGAAGCGAATTGAGCGAAGAGACAACCGAGGCGAAGAGGGAGCACAAGATGGGCCAGCGAACCGGCTATGAAACCGACGGAACGCACTACTGGCTGGCACCTATAGCCGAAGCCGAGACCGCTCTGCTCCGGGCCGACAGTGAGCTCACCGAAAAGGGCAGTGAGATAGCGAGCTTGCAGGCCACGGTCGAGGAACAGAGCCGGCCTCTAGCAAAACTGCTAGACATCCTCAAAGCCAGAGAAGAAGGTAAGCGGGTGATGCTGGAGGGGCGACTGGTGGAGGTAGAGCAGGAGCGCGATACTTATTATAATCAACTGGAGCAAGAACGGCTCAAGGTTAGGGAGATTCATCACGCCACAGAGGGTGAGTTTTGGTACTGGCAGGGGGACGAATACGATCATCCCGAGTCTTTGGGATGTCCGGTACTCATGGAGCCGGACCATGTAAGGGAATTTGTGGCGGCTAAAGCACGGCTGGCAGAGGTAGAGGCTGAGTGCGAGCGGCGGAAACTGGCTCTAATGCGCAAAGAGGATCAGCTCCAAACCGAGTTACAGCGAGCGGAACGGGCAGAGGCTGCTTGTGTGGAAATGAAAAAAGCACTCCAAGCGGCTGCGGAGTATCTAGGAGCTATAGTCACAGACCCCGAGACAGACGATCTGATAGATGCTGCCCTCTCCCTAGATGTTGGCGAGGCTCACATGAAGGAGACGACCAGATTAAAAACTGCATTGCGTTTCTATGCTGATGAGAGAAACTGGGAACAGACATCAGAAGGGTGCGAGGCAGGACTGATGCTGTATATGGATGGTGGCTGGCTAGCCAGGGATGCGTTGCAGGAGGTAAGCAATGACCGAGCCTAGAATACTTACACCAGCCGAGATTGCGGCAATAGAAGAACGGATAGAGGAGGGAATGCCTCTAGAGCAGATACCTGCCACGATTGACAGCTTACTTCACACTGTCAAGGTGCTACGAGAGATGCTAAAAGACAGCGAGGATTTTCGTATCAGGATGAGAGAGGTACTAGGTGAGCAGGATGCTTAAACGTATTGCTATCACATTCCTGTTCGCCGCTCTTGGGGCTCTCTGTGGCTTGTACTTTGCTATCGCCAGCATTCGGCTGCTCGGGGGCCGGGTGTGGTGATAACCACATTGGCCGTCGATGTCTCGCTCCGCCGCTCGGGTTTTGCCCTTCTCCATGATGAGAAGGTTATCCAAACGTGGGCATGTCCCATAGCGAACGCCCATAATAGGCCGTTGGAGTTGGAGGCCCTCTGGGCGTTTTCCGCGGCGATAATCGGGGCTCCGCCACTGCCCGATTTCGTGGCGATTGAAACGTCGGCAAAGTGGCAGGGCGGCAAGGGAGACGGCGGCGGTTCGGTGGGCGCACTTGCGGAGGCCCGTTCGGCAGTGATATGTGCGGCCTTCCATGCCGGCATATCGAGCAAGCAAATTCGAGAGATAGACCCCAATGATGTGCGCTGGCTGATAGCGGGCAACAAGTTTGCGTCGAAGGAGCAATTGCAGCGGTGTTTGCAGCTACGGGGCTATACACTACCAGAGCGAGAGCAGCGCATGAAGAGCGGCGGGCATTATGTGACTCTGGCGGCGGTCGATTCGGACAAATGCGATGCACTCGCATTAGGGCTGGCTTGCTTGGCAAAGGAGCGACTTTTGGCCAAGGCAGAGAGGAGGGAGCGATGAAGGAGAACAAACTGCGTTATGGCACCTGTGGCAAGGGCAGGCGGTATCACCTAGTGACAGACCCGCGTCCCGACTGGCCCATGTCTGTATGCTTTATGGCGATGGATGAGACGCATAACTCGCCGGACGCCTATTATGGGCTGACTGAATGCAAAAATTGTCGGGCAGAATTGGAACGAAGGGAGAAACGGCGTGAGCGAGTGGGCTAAACTCCAAGAGGTCGTTGACGGTCTTGTGGAATTATTCTGGCGGGAATTTCCGTTAGCGAGACTAGCAAGTTGGATAGTGAGAAGGTTCGGGATGGGAAAAGAGCATGGATAAGTTACCAGGTGCGATGGAATACGGCACAAGCATCCGGAGGTCGCATATTGGCTGCAAAGCATCCTCGCAAACCATCTCCTGAGATATCACTGGGAAGAGAGAGAAGGCTAAAGGAGGCTCAGGTGACCTTGACTATTTGGAGATGTTCGGAATGCGGACAGGCTCTGGGCGTCGTCACAGCCGACGAGTATTGCATCATCCACCGCGGGCTTGAGGTGGTGGGCAAGCTTCCAACGCATCGTCGCTGCCCGAACCCCGCCTGCCGGGCCGAAAACGAGAGGAAGCCGGCCAAGGTATTGACTTCCTAGCCAACCTGTGTAACAATTCATGCAGACAACGGTCATACGTCAACAGCGCCGCACAGGCCAGAGTGACGCCCTGTTGGAAGGGGCAACTCTGGTCTTTGTTTTTGCCTTGGAGGATGCATGCTCGCTCCTAAGTGGTTCAAACTGTGGTTCCTGCGAGTACTCTACACGACAGGCAGAGTCGGCGGGCCGTTCGATGGCTACGGCCCTTCTAAGAAGGACTGGCCGTATGCTGAGAGAAAGAGTGAGGCGAGGCGGTGAGAGAGAGCTCGAAGGCGGGAAAGGCGTTCAATGACTACGCCGCGCTTGGTGAACAACGCAGCCTCGAAAAGCTAGCCGAGGTGTACCAAAAGCGTACTGAGAACGTGCCGACCCGGCAACTGTCGAGACTCAAGCGATGGTCGCAGCAACATGGCTGGCAGGCCCGCCTAGGCGAGATTGCCGAGCAGGAGCGGCAGGCCATCGTCAAACGGGGGATTGCCGACAAGCAGTTTCGGGTGAACACCCTGAACGATCTACACGGGCGCATGCTAAAAGTGATCGAGTCCAGAGGCGAAGCCAACACCGATCTAACCGGCGGCGACACCGGCCTTGTCGTGAGGGAAGTGACTTATCTTCCCAGCGGGGCGACCAGAGAGCGCCACGAGGTAGACACCGGGTTGCTCAAGTCGATTCAGGAGTACCAGAAACAAGCCGCGCAAGAACTCGGACAGTGGGTCGAGAAGATAGCTCCAACCGACCCGACGGGAAAACATGAGTACGCTGACCTTACCGACGAAGAGCGAGCTAACAAGCTTGCTGAGCTACTTGAACGCGCAAGAGCGCGCCGAGCTGGACAGGCTGCTAGCGAGTGAGCCGGTCTCATTCGGTGGTTGGCTCCAAACTGTCACACCGACCTTTACTTGGGGCTGGCCCTATCTGGCTCACATCCGGCAGCACCTTGACAGGGTAACATCGGGCGAAATCAAGCGGCTCATTCTGACCGTTCCGCCTAGGCACGGCAAAACAGAAATGACTACCGTCCGCTATCCAGTCTGGCGGCTTGAGCGGAATCCCGAGCTACGGGTAATCGTCGGAGCTTATAACCAGATTCTTGCCAACAAGTTCAGCCGTAAGGCCCGGCGGATTGCTGTACAGCGCATGCCGCTGAGCAATGACCGGGTAGCTGTCGAGGATTGGGAGACAGGCAGAGGCGGCGGCATCCGGGCGGTCGGTGTAGGCTCAGGAATCACAGGCGTCGGAGCTGATCTGCTTATAGTCGATGATCCGACTAAGTCGCGAGAGGAAGCCGAAAGCGAGACCTATCGGGAGCGGTGTTGGGACTGGTACACGGACGACCTCTATACTCGACTTGAGCCGGGCGGTGCCGTGATTTTGATTATGACCCGCTGGCATGCCGATGATCTGGCCGGGCGTATCTTGGCGAGTGAGGACGCCCCGAACTGGACGGTGGTAAATCTGCCGGCCATTGCCGAGGAAAACGACCCGCTAGGCCGCGAACTAGGACAGGCCCTCTGTCCGGAGCGGTTCGACGAAGAGGCGCTGGCGGGTATCAAGACGGTGCTCGGGAGCTACAGCTTCAATGCACTTTATCAGGGTAAGCCTTCAGCTCGTGAGGGCGGAATGTTCAAGCGGGCTTGGCTCCAAATCGTCAAGGCGTCACCGGTCGAAGGGACCCGAGTTCGCTACTGGGATAAAGCCGGGACCGCTGGCGGCGGGGCTCGGACGGCGGGGGTACTGATGAGCAAAAGTGCTGAGGGAATCTTTTACGTCGAGGATGTGGTAAAGGGGCAGTGGTCGGCGGGGGAGCGGGAGGCGGTCATTAAGCAGACCACTCAACTAGACGGCCAGAAGTATGGCGGCAGGGTGGAGACGTGGGTAGAGCAGGAGCCTGGCTCGGGCGGCAAGGAAAGCGCCGAGGCGACAATCCGCAATCTGGCCGGTTACATTGTGCGGGCCGAAAACGTGACCGGCAGCAAAGAAGTCCGGGCTGAGCCATATGCCGCCCAGTGTGAGGCGGGGAATGTTCGGCTAATCGAAGGACCTTGGAATGCCAGCTATATCGAAGAGTTGGCGAGCTTCCCAACTGGCGCTTTTTTGGATCAATGCGATGCTAGTTCGGGGGCATTCAACAAACTCGCCGTTGGCGGCTGGTATTTTGCCTAATCGGGGGTAGCAAATGCCTGAAACCAAACTCGACCAATTCATCGACTACGGCCTCAACGCCCTCGGCGGCTGGCTGCAAAAGGCGTTCAAGCTGGGAGCCCAAGTCCTGCCCTCGGACGAGGGCTGGGGCATCGACCCGACGAAGTACTCACCCGAGGAGTATGGGAACTACCTAGCCACAAGCGTGCCAATATACGCCTGTGCTCAGCTTCGAGCCAAGAATCTAGCCAAACTGCCTCTCCGCCTTTGGAAGCTGGACTTGCGGGGCAACAAGACCGAGGTCACCAAGGGTAAGGCTTTCGAGTTGCTGACTAAGGTTAATCCCTTCTGGGGCTGGGGGCGATTGGTTCGTATGACCGAACTTGCTCGCTGTTTGTGGGGGGTCAGTTACTGGTGTCTCGAGCGAGGGCAGGGCGGCAAGCAGGTTCCGGCGGAAATCTGGTGGGCTCGGCCGGACCGGATGCGGGTGCTGCCTCACCGGACTGAATATGTGAGCGGGTTTATCTACGAGGCGCTGGGGGAGCGCGTGCCCTTCGCCCGGCAGGAAGTTGTCTGGCTGCCACTGGATAACCCCATCGATGAGTTCAGCGGCCTCTCGCCGTTAGCCGCCGCTCGTCTCTCCGCTGACCTCGGTACGGCCGCTCTTCGCTCCAACAAAAAGCTGTTTGACCAAGGCATGCAGTTGGGCGGCGTCGTGGGACCGAAGGAGGGCGGTGCCATGTGGACGCAGGAGCAGGTCACTCAGGTCGAGGGGATGCTGCGGCGCAAATTTCAATCGGTCGAGAACGCTCACCGCTGGGCGGTCTTTTCGGGCGCTGTCACGGCGACGCCTTTGGGTGTCAATCCTCGGGATGCCGAGTTTGTCGGCCAAATGCGCTGGAGCCTTGGCGACGTGGGCCGGGTCTACAACATTGCCCCAGAGTTGCTAGGCGATAACGAGCACGCGACGTACAACAACGTCGAGTCGGCATGGAAGCAGCTTTGGAGCGATTGCATTATCCCCGAGGCGGTCGATATCGCCGAGGTCATCACCGAGCAGCTACTTTCGATGTTCCCCGGCGAGGCCGATATGGTCGAGTTCGACACCTCCGGCATTGCGGCCCTGCAGGAGGACCGGAAGGAAATCGTCGACCAGATGCACAAGCTCTGGCAGATGCAGGTTCCCTTAAACCGGCTGTTACAGGAATTCCAGCCGAATTTGTTACCCGAAACGGGGGACGGGTATCCGTGGGGAGATGTGGGCTATATGCCCAACACTCTCGTTCCGGTGGGGACGCCTGCCGAGCCGCCGCCGACGAGTGTGGCCGAGGGGATGGAGCGGGCACTTGCTAAACTCAAGGAACTCAAAGAGGCAGGCGGTCCGGCTACGGGGCAGCCCTTGCTTCCTGAAGCCAAAGCGGTCGAGGAGATGGCCTATGGCTCGGCTGAGCATGAGCTGGCATGGCGGAAGTTCGCCCGGCGGACCGAGCGGCATGAGGAGCGCTTTGGCGAATTGGTAGCCGACCTGTTCCGGCGTCAGAAGGAGAGCGTGCTGGCCCGGCTGCGAGGGAGAGTTGAGGCGGGCATGTTCGCTGGCGGGAACGGGCACCGGGCCGGAATGGTAGTCAAGGCTGACGCCGAAGATGAGCCGTTCGACCTCGCCCAGTGGGGGAAGACCTTCAAAGCAGAGGGCATGCCGGTTCTCAGGGCTATCATCGCCGATGCCGGAGAGAGCACAATTGAGGACCTGAATCTGACGGTAGACTTCGATTTGACTAACCCCGAGTTCGTGCGGTTCCTCGAGCGGAGTTCCCAGCGGTTTGCCCGTGAGGTCAACGACACGACATGGCAGAAACTCAAGGACAGCCTGAGCGAGGGTATCAAGGCTGGGGAGAGTATCCCTGAGCTAGCCGAGCGGGTCGAGCAGGTCATGGGGGACCGCATCCGTAGCAGCAAGACCGTTATCGCGAGGACCGAGGTACATAGGGCAACGGTGGGAGGTGGTCTTATCTCTGCCAAGGCCAGCGGAGTGGTGAAGAGAAAAGGTTGGCTCACTAGCTTAGATGGGCGCGCACGGGACACACATAAAGCAGCTCACGGCCAGACGGTCGGGATAGATGAAGATTTCCACGTGGGCGCAGGAAAAGGACCTGCACCTGGGCACATCGGCATTGCGGCTGAAGATGTAGACTGCCGTTGTGCGCTTACCTGGCTGCTTAACTGAGGGAGGCCAAATGAGCAGAGCTGATGCTATCATGGGTGCCGTTCAGGATGAGATTGACCGCCGTCGGACCGAAATCGAGGCCGACGATAGCTTGACCTGCATCAGTCTGATTGTCAAAATCGATAGCCGGACCGACCGCCCCTATTTGGTCATCTATCGCACCGAGGCGCAAAGGCGCTTGACAACCACCCGAATGGGTGTATAATCTAGGCAACTGAATACCGCTCTACCGCTGAGGAATTTGTGAGGCGGCCACCCTTCTCGAAAGGGAAGGGTGGCCGCCTCTTTGGTTTTACCCGGAAAAAGGGGGGCATTGTGCTAGGTCTTGAGGTTCGCAAGAACCACAGTAACACAGGCGGCAACGTCGGTATTGATGGCCGTCTCGCTAAAGCGAAGAACAGTCCAGCCAGCGGCCTTGAGCGCGGCGTCTTTGCGAGCGTCTCTAGCTATGGCTTCGGGCAGGCTGTGCCAGTAAGAGCCATCAACTTCGATTGCAATCTTGTGTTCAGGCAGGGCAAGGTCGATGCTGAAGCCACTGACCGGGTATTCCTGAATCGAAACTATTGCCGCCGACTGAAGTGCGTTGTTGAGGGCTTTCTCAATAGACGTGGGTTTGTGAAGGTGTTGATGTCGGATGGCCCAAAGCCCTGTGCACTGCTTCGAGCAGAACCGTCCCTGATTGAATGTGGAGGTCTTGAGGCGGGAAGCAAAACGCCGAAAAGTTTTCCCGCATTCTTCACAAACATAGCCGATGTATTTGGCTGGGTCGCTAGGACGAGGACTTATCGTCTGGTGGTGGAGGGTCCCGCACCTGGGAGTACAGCATGTCTGCTTCCTGTGTCCCCCTTTGTTGGGGCGAGTAAAGGACTGGCCGCAATAAGCGCAGACCGCCGTAATCGTCTTCGGCGCATACTCAGGATTATTGTTCTTGCCCGCACAGTGACGACTGCAAAACTGCTTCCCGCTATGCCCCCCTTTGTTATCCGTACCAATAAAGGTTTTACCGCAGTAGCCGCATATGTAAGTACGGCGAAGTTGGCCAGCCTGCTTCCAGCACTGGCGGCTGCAATATCCTTGACGTTCCTCCATACCGCTGTAGGGATGAAATGCCTTGCCGCAATATTCGCAGGTCTGTTCTTTGGGCGAGCGATGTGGGTGAAGAGATCGAACTGGCGGAAAGGCACGGTTTCTCCAGTAGGCCAAGCATGATCTGCCACAGAAACGGGCGTTAGGCGAAGTGGTCCAAGGATAAAAGGTTTGGCCGCACCATTCACATATTTTCGGGGTAGCGGACCGCTGATTAGAAGGGGCTCTCATTACACTACCTCCCATAGTAGTTTCCCAGTAAAGTGGGGACAAAGCGGCTGGGATACCGCCTGTTCGCAACGGCTAGCTAGGTCGTTGCTAGTCCCGAAAGGATTATAGCATGGAAATGCGGTATTGCAAAGCCCTGTTTTTGGATACAAAGGAAAATGAGGGGCGGAAGGTCTACACCTTTCGGATCACCAATGAGGTGGTTGATAGGACAAATGAGCGGGTTGGAGCAGATGGATTTGACTTCTCACGATACATGTCAAATCCCATTGTGGTTAATAGCCATGACTATTCCAGCATAGAGCAGATTCTGGGGCGTACTCTGCAAATTAGGCGGGTGGACGATGGTCATGAGGCGGACATTGTGTTTAACGATACGCCTAAGGGTCGGCTGGCTCAGCAATTGGTTGATTCCGGGGATTTGCGAGCGACTTCCATTGGATTCATTAGCCACGGACTGAGCTTTGGCAAAGAGGCCAGCGATCCAGCGACTCATGAATCCTCGGAGTTGTTGGAAATATCTATGGTAGCTGTACCGGCCAACCAAGAAGCACTTCGCTTGCGTTCTCTTGTCGGCTCTTTTATTCTGACTGATCCGGAGCCCGTGAAGATGGCCCATCCTCCCCACACTTCGCCCAAGGCCGACGAAGGCACAGCATGGGATGCTGCCGCCGAGCTACGTCAAGCCGAGGGCGAAACCCAACTTTGGCAGATGCACGCCTGGCGGGACTCTGAGGGAGACCCGGAGGCGAAATCGAGTTATAAACTGCCGCATCATCAGGCAAGCGGTGAGGTCGTCTGGCGCGGGGTCGCGGCCGGTATGGCTGCGCTCCTCGGTGCGAGAGGCGGCACCAGCCTCCCGGATGGCGACAGGAGAGGTGTTTGGACACATTTGGCCAGACACTATAGTCAGTTCGGCAAGGAAACGCCCGAACTCAAGTCGGCTGAGGAGCTGAAGCTGCTCGGTTCCGATGAAATCAATGGGCAGTTCTGGGAAGGGGAAGTGGACGAAATGAGCCTTGAAACTAAGGCCGGGCGGCGGAATAGCGCCAAAGACATGGCGGCCATGAAAGAGGCAATGGGTCACATGGAAGAAGCCATGCGGCTCATGAATGATGTCATGGGCGACATGGGCGGCGAGGACGCGATGCCCGACGACGACGACATGAAATCATTTGACGTTGACCTGAGCGCCCTTGAGGCGATGGTCAGGAAGGACAACTAAGATGCCCGCAACACTAGACCAAATCGAAACCTTACTCAAGGGCGTGAATGACCGGCTTCAGGCCATGCCCACGGCCCTGACCGAGGCCGACGTGAAACTGCTCGTCGGGACCCTTCTCGACGAGAAACTGGCCTCTGACAGCGAGTTTGTGCGCAAGATGCGCTTCGGGACCTCGCCCGACAACCTCAAGGGCAGTAAGTACGCCCGCTGGGGTCTGCACCCGGCGGATGTCGAGTTCCTGTACGACCTCCAGATGAGCTTGCAGGGACAGCGAAAGGTGGCGGAGGTAGCTCCTTATGGGGGACCGAGTGAGGAGCTAAAGAACTGCTTCAAGACGATCTCGGACGCTCGCTATCTGTCGCCGGACGAGGTTCGCAAGATGGACCGGCGAGCGATTGACGATGTATTCCCCCGTATCCCCAAGGAGTTTTTCCACGGCTATGACCGCCTTTTGGCGGGGCAGGGGCGGTACGATGAGACCGACGCCTACCGGCGAGCTATGGACTCAGCCGAATCGGGTTACGGCTCTCAGCTAACCGGGGCGCAGTACGTGGCCGACCTTTGGGAGGCGGCGAGGCAGGATGCCAAGGTCTTCGGCCTGATCGATAGCTTCGAGATGACCGACCCGACCGCTTACCTGCCGGTCGAGGTGGACATCCCTGAACTGCTGTTCGTTTCCGAGTCGACGGCCCCGAACATCAACCCGGCCAGTTTCTATTCCACGGTCAAGACCGGCTCGCAGAGAGTGCAGGTTGACGCCAAGAAATTCGTCATCCACCAGCAGTGGTCGGGCGAGATGGAAGAGGACTCGATCATTCCGTTCATCCCCTTCCTTCGGAAGCAGGCTCAGTATTCCCTGAGCCACTACACCGATTCGTTGGTGCTGAACGGGGACACGACCAACGCCGCAACCGGTAACATCAACCTCGACGATGCCGATCCGGCCGATACCAAGCATTATCTCGCCTTTGACGGGCTCAGGCACGTCGGACTGGTGGATAACACCAATAACGACAAGAGCGCCGCCGCTGCTATCACCGACGACGATTTCATCGACGCCATTGAGAGGATGCACGATACCACCAATCTGGTGCACTGGGGTTATCCCGCCAACATGGCCGACGTGATTCATATCATGGACAGCGCCACCTACGGCTCAGTCCGGAAGATCGCCGAGGTCATCACGGTCGATAAGTTCGGCCCGAGGGCTACGATTCTGACCGGCCAGCTAGCCAATATCCACGGCCATGCCATTATCGTCAGCGAGGCGATGAGCAAGACCGAGGCTGACGGGAAGGTGTCGACCACAGCCGGCAACAATACCAAGGGCCAGATGCTGACCTTCAATCGCCGGGCCTTCAAAACCGGCTGGAGACGAAGGGTTAAGCTGGAGACCGACCGAATCATCGGCACCGACCAGACCCGCCTCGTCTATAGCCTGCGGCTTGGCTTCGGTCGGTTTACGCCGACCGGCGCTGCCTCGGGGATAGAGGCCGCGGATGTGCTTCGGAACCTCACCGTCTAGGGATAGTTAGTTAAGTAGGCCGGTTAGGTGTTAATCGCCTGGCCGGCCTTAGCGGGAGAAACAGTATGCTCCGTTGCCTCAGCCGTTATCGAAATGCTGCCCTGAAAATCTATGTCGAGCCGGGGGAGATTCTCAAAGAGATTTCTCCCGAGCTCGAAGCCCAGTTGTTGCGAGACTCGCCCGGCTCGTTCGAGGTCTATGAGCCCAAGGCGAAAGCCAAGGCTCTGGATGCTCCCCCGCAGGATAGGATGATGCGCAGGGAGGAGGCGACTCGCAAGGAATCTGAGCGAGGGCGTGGTCAGGTAATGCACCGAGGCAATATGGAGGGTTTAGTCAGGCCAAAGGGGTAAAACAATGCCCATCAAGCACGCTATCATTCGAGTTACCACGACTGGACCGTCGTCTTCAGTTTCGCCTAGCGTTTCGCCGTCGGCCTCGGTTTCGCCCTCGGCGTCAATATCGCCCTCGACCAGCGTCTCGCCGTCTGCGTCTGTTTCGCCCTCGGCCAGCGCTTCTTTGTCGGTTAGCCCGAGCGCTTCCGGCAGTCCTAGCGTTAGCCCGTCTGCAAGTGGCTCGGCTAGCATTAGCCCCTCGGCCTCGGTGAGCCCTTCGGTAAGCCCTAGTGCGTCAGTTAGCCCCTCGGCCTCGGTGAGCCCTTCGGCTAGCGAGTCAGCTTCTGTTTCGCCTTCGGCTAGCGTATCGCCTAGCGCCTCGGTGAGTCCGAGTGCGAGCATATCGCCATCCATTTCTGTTTCGGTTTCGCCGTCGGCCAGTGTGTCACCGTCTGCCAGTGAGAGCGCCTCACTATCGCCCAGTGCGAGCGAGTCACCCTCGGTTAGTCCTAGCGCCAGTGTGTCACCGTCGGTTAGTCCTAGTGCCAGCGTATCACCGTCTGCTAGTGCATCGTTGTCGGTTTCGCCGTCAGCCAGTGAGTCGCCGTCGATCTCGCCATCTTCGAGCCTATCGCCATCGGCTAGTCCTTCGTCTAGCCAGAGTCCGTCAGCTAGTGTATCGCCGTCGGTCAGCCCTAGCGCATCGGTTAGTCCATCGGTATCGCCGTCTGCGAGCAGTTCAGCCAGTGTCTCTCCGTCGGCTAGCGTCAGTCCATCTGCATCGGTAAGCCCTAGCTCTTCAATCAGTCCCTCGGCGAGTAAAAGCCCTTCGGCTAGTGGCAGCCCGTCCCCCTCGCCGTCGGTTTCGCCTAGCGCCAGCAGCTCGCCCTCAGCGAGCCCGTCGTCGAGCCGAAGCCCGTCGGCCTCGTCTTCCCCTAGTCTGAGCCCGTCGGCCAGTGTCAGCCCCTCGGTTTCGCCCTCGGTTGCCGACGGTGTAGCCAGCGGTACAGGAGAAAGCGACGGCGTTATCACCGGCGAGATCTTGGGGGTTCACATCAATTACGACCCGAATGCCCCGGCCTCGACTGACGTGACGATTCGCACCAAAAACACGCCGAGCCATAATTTGCTGGTCGTCAGCAACAATGCCACGGACGGCTACTATGCCCCGCGAGCCAAGCCGGTCGATAACGCCAACAGCGCTATCACTAACGCCCATGCTCCCTACGTAGTAGCCGACCGCATGGAGGTTGTCCTGGCTCAGTGCAACGCCCTCGTTGATGCGGTAATCGTCCATCTGTACTACAGGGATTAACGATGGCAACACCAACCACGTCGGTACTCATTCCGAGCCGGAACGAGCGGTTTCTTCAGCAGACCATTCTCGACCTACTCGCCAAGGCCGAAGGGCCGGTCGAAATCATTGTTTCGCTTGACGGGTATTGGCCGCCCGCCGAGGAGATTGTGGGCGACAAGCGGGTACACTATCTCCACCGCGGTCAGGCCCTCGGTATGCGGCCCGGCATCAATGCCGCTGCCGCCGTAGCCAAGGGCCAGTATCTCCTCAAGACCGACGGCCACTGCCTCTTCGACCAAGGCTGGGACGTGAAGCTGGCCGCCGACTGTGACCGGGACTGGGTTGTTGTACCGAGGCGGAAGCGCCTTGACGCCGATAACTGGTGTGTGGGGGATACTCACAAACCGGACATCGACTACATGTATGTCTCCTATCCCGACAATCCGTCTGACTGGGGAGGGCCCGGTCTCAACGGCAAAAACTGGGACGCCAAGAACCGGGACGCATCGCTGAAGAATGTTCTGATTGATGACCTTCTCAGCGCTCAGGGTAGCTGCTGGTTTATGCCTGCTGACTATTTCCGCCACCTCGAGCTGATGGACGATAGCAGCTATGGTACGTTTTGGTGCGAGATGCAGGAGATTGGGTTTAAGGCTTGGCTGTCTGGCGGTCGAATGGTCGTCAACAAGAAAACATGGTACGCCCACCTCCACAAAGGGAAACGGTATGGGCGAGGCTATCAGCTAGAGGAAAGTGCGCTCGTCAAAGGTCGAAATTACACGATGAAGTGGTTGACCAACTCGGCGTGGCACAAGCAAACGCTTCCGCTTAGCTGGCTCATTGATAAGTTCTGGCCGGTGCCGGGCTGGCCGGAGAACTATCAGGAGGTTTTAGGTCCTGAGTTTCGCAGTCTTGCTAAGGTAGCACCGACCCGCCAGCCGAAACTGGCAGTGCAGTATGAGACGGTCAAGGCTCAGCCGTCCCGTGTCTATGTGGATTCGGATATCGACTCCCGTGGCGTGCAGCGGGTAGCCACGGCGCTGAGAAAGCACCTACTGGCGGGAGCAATAGTCGATAGTACTAGAGAGGCTGATTTGGTCGTGCTACACGTTATTGGCCGGCAGGACCGGATGTGGGCGCAGGCCAAGAAGCTGCTTGCCGAGGGCAAACGCTATGCCGTTATCCAGTATTGTCTGCGCTCCACCCTGAGGCCCTCGACGGAGGGCTGGCTACCGCTTTGGCGAGATGCCGAGGCGGTTTGGAGCTACCTCGACTTACCGACCCTCTGCGCTGAGGACGGGCAGCAGGCTGACTTCGCGTTCTACCACGCCCCGCTGGGGGTAGACGGCAGTGTTTTCTATCCGCGACCGTTACAGGAAGAACGCTGCAACGTGGTGACTAGCGGCCTTTCCTACCTAACGGAGAGCGTTCGGGAGGTTATCAAGGCTGCTCGCATCGCACGTCAGGAAATCATTCATTTGGGGCCGCAGGTAGCGCCGAAATTGTTCTGCGTCGAGAATGTCGAGGATGCCACGCTGGCAGGCATCTACAGCCAGAGCCTCTATGTCTCCGGACTCCGCCGGACGGAAGGCTTTGAACTGCCTGCTGCTGAAGGGTTGCTCTGCGGCGCCCGCCCTATCCTATTCAACCGGCCTCACTACCGGCAGTGGTACGATGGGCTGGGCGTTTTTATCCCGGAGGGGTCGCGGGAAGAAGTGATTGAAAGTTTGGTGAAGGTCTTTAGCAGGCCCTATGTCCCGCTGAACCAAGTCCAGATTTTCGAGGCAGGCAAACGTTTCGCATGGCCGCCTATCCTCAATGATTTTTGGAAGGTGGTAAATGGAGACGCTTGACTACATCATCGACAAGTGGCAGCTAGACGTTCGGCGACGTTCCCCGATTGAGATTCCCGGCGTTGGTCGTAACGATTTGGCCGTCTTATTTGGCGAGCTAGGCTTTCGGGTAGGTGCTGAGATTGGCACGGAGCAGGGTGTCTATGCTGAGATGCTATGTCGAGCCAATCCTGGATTGCGGCTCTACTGTGTGGACCCGTGGCTAGCCTATCGGGGCTATCGAGATCACGTGAGTCAATCCCAACTGGACAGCTTTTATGAGGCGGTCAAGGTTCGGCTGGCGGCCTATGACGTTCGTTTAGTGCGGGCCTTCAGTGTGGAGGCGGCAATGGGGGTTGAGGAAGGCAGTCTCGATTTTGTCTACATCGACGCCAATCACGACCTGCTGCACGTGATCGAGGATATCACGGCGTGGGCGCCCAAGGTCCGGCCCGGCGGAATCGTGAGTGGGCATGACTATGTGGAGCACAAAAACTATTCCAATGCCATGCACGTGTTACCGGCCTTGCAAGCGTACACAAGGTCTTATCAGGTGACGCCCTGGTTTGTCTTGGGTACGAAGTTGGAAGTATCGGTGGCTCGGGACCGGCCGCGGTCGTGGCTGTGGGTAAAATCAGCAGATAGGAGGGAGAAATGAGCGAACAGCAATCAAGAGAATGGAATCAATGGCCGAAGGATGTGGAATTGGTGAATGTAAGACCGTCTGAGGCGTGTGATGAGGCTGTGCCGTCCAGTCCCATACCGCTCAAGCGGCCAAACATGGGCTTTCCGGAGGCTATTCAGGCGGTATTGACTGGCAAGCGCATTACCAGAGCAATCTGGGGTGACCGGGACGCTTACGGGCTATTGTATGGTGGGCTTCTCGTGTTGCACAAAACCGGCGAGGCTGAAGGCAGGTATCATGGCTGGCTTGTGAGCGACGGTGACTTGTTTGGGACTGACTGGGTGGTACTATGAAACAGGGGATAATGTGAAACTAGAGCCGCATCCCGAAGTTGTAAACAAGCAACCCAAAGTACTCATCGTAGGGTATGGGCACGTAGGGCGGCAGGTGGCACGCTACTTTACCGACGCCCACTATATCGACATCGAAGGCAGTGACCGCAGGTGCTCTGATGGGGAGATTGACCCGTCGATTGCACGCTACGATCTTGGCTTTATCTGTGTACCAACGCCAGAAGGACCGGACGGCCATTGCGACATCTCCATTGTGCGAACAGTGTTTACTGCCTTCTCGGGGTTAGCTAGTCATTGGTGCATCAAGAGCACGGTTGAAGTGGGGACTACCGAGAGCCTTGGCCCTAACGTTTGCATGAGTCCGGAGTATTACGGAGAAACCCTAGGACACCCTCTTCGTGAGGAAACCCCCTTTGTTATTTTGGGCGGGCCTCCTGAGACGACACAAGCCTTTGCTATCGCGTGGAGTCTGGTCACGAATAGTTATACTCACATTTATCAGACCGACGCCAGAACTGCCGAGCTTTGCAAGCTGATGGAAAACGCCTTCATTGCTCTCAAAGTGAGTTTTTGCAATCAGATGTACGACCTCGCCAAACTGGCCGACGTGGACTGGCATGAACTCAGAGAACTATGGCTTGTCGACCCAAGAGTGAGCCGGTCACATACCTATGTTTATCCTGACAATCGCGGCTTCGGGGGGGCATGCTTGCCGAAAGACACGGCTAATATTTGCACATGGGCGAGAGCGCAAGGGACGCCAGCACTCTTGCTTGAAGCCATGCGGATTTATAATAAACAGTTAAGGAACAAGGAATGGACCTCAGCATCCTTATCCCTAGTCGCTGCGAGCAATTCCTAGCCCGCACGGTCCAGGACATCCTCACCAATGCCGAGGGTGAGACCGAGGTGATCGTCGTGCTTGACGGCGCTTGGGCAGAACCGTCTATCCCCGTCGATCCTCGGGTGACAGTGCTCTACTATCCCGAGAGTATCGGCCAGCGAGCGGCAACGAATCAGGCGGCAAGGCTGGCGACAGGAAAGTACGTTATGAAGGTCGATGCTCATTGCGCCTTTGACAAGGGGTTCGATGTGAAACTCATGGCCGACATGCAGGATGATTGGTGTGTTGTGCCAGTGATGAGGAATTTATGGGCCTTCGATTGGCTCTGTGAGAACGGCCATCGCCAATATCAAGGACCGTCGGGGCCGTGTACGGAGTGCGGGAAACCGACAATGATGGACATCGTATGGGTCGCGAAGCGGAGTCCGCAGTCAACAGCATACTGCTTTGATTCCACGCCCCATTTTCAATATTTCGGGGAGTTCAAAAAGCGACCCGAGGGTCAGGCCGATTTGACGGAGACGATGAGTTTGCAGGGAAGCTGCTTCATGGTGACACGGGAGAACTATTGGAATCTCGACCTTTGTGATGAGGCGTTCGGAAGCTGGGGTTCGCAGGGGATAGAGGTTGCCTGCAAGGTCTGGCTCAGTGGTGGCCGAGTGCTCTGCAACCACAACACGTGGTATGCGCATATGTTCAGAACGCAGGGCGCGGATTTCAGCTTTCCGTATCCGCAATCGGGGAAACAAGTCGAGCATGCGAAATCCACGGCTCGGCAGCTTTTCTTCGAGAACCGCTGGCCGAAGCAAGTTCGTCCGCTATCGTGGCTAGTCGAGAAGTTCTGGCCAGTACCGGGATGGTCTGAGGAAGACCTCGCGGCGGTCAAAAAGGCGGGAGCTTCTTTCGTGCAGGCAGGCATGGGCCGGAAGGCAAGCAAGGGGATTTTGTACTACACGGACAACCGGCTTGACCCCGACATCATGGCGGAATGTCAGCAGCGGATAAAGGCGGCTGCCAACGGGCACCGAGTCGTCAGTGCCTCTCTCCAACCGCTCGACTTTGGGGAGAATATCGTTGTATCCGGTGAGCGTGGACCGCTCACGATGTTCCGCCAGATTCTCGCCGGGCTGGAAGCCCTCGACAGCGATATCGTGTATTTTGCCGAGCACGATGTCCTCTACCCGCCCGGCTACTTCGATTTCGTGCCGCCGGACCGGGCGAAGGTCTGGTACAATCTCAATTGGTGGCAACTACGGGCGACAGACGGCCATGCCGTCACCTACACAGCCAAGAAGACGAGCCAGCTCTGTGGCTATCGGGACGTATTGCTTGAGCACTACCGGCGGCGGGTCGAGAAGTGCGAGCGCGAAGGCTTCAGCCGCCGCATGGGCTTCGAACCCGGAAGCCACAACCGGGCTGAACGGGTCGATGATTTGCATTCGGATACCTGGCGGTCCGAGTTGCCAGCCGTGGACATCCGGCACCGTGCCAATCTCACGGAGTCGCGCTGGCGGCAGGAAGAGTTTCGAGACCAGCGCAACTGTCGTGACTGGCAGGAGACCGACGAGTTGCCTTACTGGGGTAAGCTGGTTTTGGGAGGGACGCGCTGATGGCAGATTACGGCACCTACTGCACGCCAACCCAATTTAAGACGGGCCTTGGCATCAGCGGCGCAGGCGACGATGCTCGCTTTCTGGAGCTGCTCGAGGAAGTCAGTCGGTGGGTCGATGAGAAGTGCGACCGGCACTTCTATGTCAAAACGGCGACGAGGGACTTCACGGCGGAGAGCGGCAACTACCTTGAGGTGCCTGACCTCCTGAGTGTAACCAGCCTCAAGACGGATGAGAACGGCGACCGGACCTATGAGACGACCTGGGCCACGACCGACTATGACCTTGAAACAGGTGAGGGGCGCTACAACGAATTCCCCTATACCCTTATCCGGCCCACGCCGAGCGGTGATTACGTCTTTCCCACCGGACGGCGGGCGGTCCAGATTGCTGGCCTTTGGGGCTACGGCACCGGCAAGACGGCTACCCCCTACGTCGATGCCGAGACCAATACCAACGAGGCTCTTGACCTCACCGAGACAGGCGTCGACGTCGGGGACGGAACCAAGTTCAAGGTCGGCCAGACGATTCTGGTCGAATCGGAGCAGATGTACGTCACGGTCATCAGCAGCAATACTCTGACGGTAGTGCGGGGCGTCAACGGCACGACAGCGGCAACCCATGTCACCGACAAGGATATCTACATCTACCAGTACCCGTTGCAGGTGCGGGAGGCAACCTTGATGCAAGCGGCCAGACTTTGGGCCAGACGGGATAGTCGTTTCGCTACTGAGGTTGGCAACGCCGAGACGGGAACGGTGACGGTCTTTCGGGGCAAGGATGAAGACATTGAAAGCAAGCTGAGGTCGTTTCGGCGGCTGGCGATAGGAGCGGTATGATCTCCATCGAACTCGAGGGATTAGACGAACTGATAGCCAAGCTGAACGGTAACAGCCTCTACGCCGGTCCGGTAAAGGACGCCTTCAATCGTTCGGTGCTGCATCTAGAGTCACAGGTCAAGGAACGGACACCCGTCGATACAGGGCGGCTACGGAGTTCGGTCACGCACGCTATCGACAGCAGTGTGATTCCACTGTGGGGCAAGGTCGGCACTAATGTCTCGTATGCTCCCATGATTGAGTTCGGAACGAAAGCGCACGTCATCCTGCCCCGAAATAAGAAGGCGCTGGCCTTCCGCATAGGGCGGAAGGGCAAGAGAATCATCGTGATGCGAGTCAATCACCCCGGCACAAAGGCGTATCGGATGTTCCAAAACGCCTATCGAGATAGTTTAAGCCAAATCGAGGGTTTTTTCCGGCGAGCGGCTCAGGAAATAGAATCGAAGTGGGGGAAATAGTTGGCAGGTATCGACAGCATAGTGGCCGGCATCAAGACCCGTTTGGAAACTATAAGCGGCCTGACGGTCTATCTAGAGCCGCCCGAAAGCGTGCGCCAGACGCCTTGCGCTATCATCCTGCCGAGCACAGGCAACTATGACGAGTCGATGGACGGCTCGACCCTGCACACCGTTATTATCACCGTGCTGGTGAGCAAGGGGCAGGGCTATGCCGAGGCTCAGGACGAATTGCGGGAGTACATGGCGATAACCGGCGGCAGCTCAATAAGAGGTGCTATCAATGGTGACATCGACCTCGGCAGTGCCGTCGATTGGAGTCGCATCGTTCGCTATTACGACTACGGCGGGCACGAGTATGCTGGGGAGCAATATTTGGGCGTGCGTTTCGAGCTACAGGCATACGAAGGGGGATAAAATGGCCGATTCTATGGGGTGCGAGGTTTGCGGTCGGGCAATATGGGTGAAGGACGGCCCGGTCTGCGTGTTCTGCCGGCCGCCGGAAGTGCTGCCAGAGGTAGAGATCGAGGAAAAACCGACCAAGGGGAAGAAGACCGATGGGTAGGATTGCGCTGAACGTAGGCGCTGGCCCGCTGGCTCTGCCTGACGAAATTGGCGTAGACCAGGAGCCGACTTCGGCGGTAGAAGTCAGGGCCGACCTGCTCAGTTTGCCGTTCCGAAGCGGTTGTGCTGATTTCGTGCGCGTCGATCATGTCATCGAGCATCTGGCAGGGCGGCTGGCTCCGCTAGCCCTCATCGAGGCGGCTAGGGTGCTGAAAGCTGGGGGAGTCATTCATGTTGGCGTGCCCGATTTCGCCGGATGTTGCCGCTACTATTTGGAGCAAGCGAGTCTCGGCTTCAAGGCGCTGGCCATGCGCTGGATTTACGGGAGTCAGACTCACCCCGGGGAATTTCATTCAAGTGGTTGGGACAAAGAGACGCTGGCCGATTTGCTTCGGAGCGTCGGCTTTGCTGACGTGACAGTTCAAGATGACCCTGAACGGAGTGAGGGAGTCTGTATTTTTGCAGAGGGGATGAAGGCTTAATGATAAACTATTACGCGGGAAGCTGGCCCAAACTCACCGCTTATAGCATTTTGGCCTACGTCCTTTTGCGTCGCGAAAATGAGGCTTGTGAATGTCTGGGTGTCTTTGTGTCGCTTTTTGCAGCTAAGCAGGCTCTATGGGCTGATGCTGTTCAGCGTGGACACGGCGTAATGCCGGAAGACATGGAATGGCCATCAGATAACGTACTCTTTGTTAAGCTTGGAGACGAATATACAATTGAGTGCCATCATGTGAAAGGTGGAGAAGCCAATGCAGAGGTGCCAAGTTGAAGCTGCTTGTCTGCTGGCCTAGTTGCAGCTTTTCAATTTTCGACGTTGCCCACGGCGTCCGGGCCGGGCTTGTCGAGGAAGGGCATAGCGTTTTTGACTACCGCCTATACCAGCGAATCATGCTCATGCAGCAGGCGTTCCGGTCGTGGAACCCGCAGCAGTTGGAGGGAGAGCCGGACATGGAGATGGTCTGCCTTCACGCCAGCGAGGCTCTTCCTTACACGGCGGTGCTGCACGGCTGTCGCTGGATACTCGTCGTAGCCGGGATGGGCTTGCATCCCAACGCCCTTCACGTCTGCCGGAAAGTTGGCCTTAAGGTCGCCCTCTGGCTGACCGAAGCGCCGTACAACACGAACGAAGAGCAAGAGCTCTATCTGGCCCGCTTCGCCGATCTCGTATTCGTCAATGAGCGCACTTCGGTTGGTGACGTGCAGCGGGCCGTAGACCAAGCCGGTCAAGGCGGACGGGCGCTATACCTGCCGCATGCCTACAATCCTGCGGTGCACAAACCCGGCGAGGCAGACCCTAAGCATAAGGCGGACGTGTTGTTGGTGGGCACCGGCTTTGCCGAGCGGCAGGCACTGCTTGAGGCTATCGACTGGACGGGAATCGACCTCAAACTCGGCGGCTTATGGACGGGGATAGAAGCACCGTCCATGCTGGCGCCGCATGTAGTCTATCCGTGTCTCGACAACGGGGATGTGGTGAAACTCTATCACGGTGCCAAGATCGTCATCAATCCCCACCGGCGAGCAGTAGGAGCGGAGAGCGCTAACCCCCGGACCTATGAAGTCGCCGCCTGCGGTGCCTTCCAACTGGCCGACTACCGGGCCGAGATCGCGGAAGTCTTTGGCGAGAGCGTACCAACATGGGAGCCGGACGTGCCTTGGCAGCTAGCCGGGCTCATCAGGCGCTATCTGGCCGACGACGGTGAGCGACGAAGGCTATCTAGTCTGGCGATGGAGCGGGTGCAGGAACAGACCTTCCGGGTCCGGGCTCAGACCATTATCGAGGCGATAGAGGAATGGGAACGGGACCATAGCAGCCTACGGGTCTTGGCAGGTCGATGAGTCTGGCAAGCCGGGTGTTGCATGAGACCCTTATTAGGCTCGCCAAGGGGATGATCCGGGCTTGGGAGACATGGCTTAGGAGTCAAGCAGACAACTAAATAGGAACAAGAGGAATCAGGTCCGCCGCTGGCAACGTGAGAGCCGCCCCAGCAAAGTAGCCACCCTGATAAACAGGAGGTTACTAAGTTGGCCACTTTTCACGGAAACTCAGGAATGCTGTACCTTCAGGGCAGCGGGTCGAACGCTACCAAACTGGGCGAGGTCAAAAAGTGGTCGATTACCATCGACCGCGACCTATCGCCAGACGACGCAATGGGCGACACATGGGCGACTCAACTGAGCGGGCTGCTCAAATGGTCGATGAGCGCGGATTACAACGCCGATACGGCCGAGACGAGCCCGTTTGATGCCGCGACGGCCACGGCCACCAAGAAAGTTTATCTGTACCCGGTGGCGTCTACGGTGACGAGTTACTACTACGGGACCATCTGGCCGAAGATGAGCATCGACGTGGACAAGAGCGGAACGGCCTCGGGCACGCTCACTGGTGACGGCGACGGGCAATTAGCGAAAAACGGGTAAATCTTGCGCATAGCGAGCGGGCAGAGCGGGGAACTTCGGACAGGCTATCAGGTTGCGGCTCAGCTAGGGCCGTGGGCTATCGACCTCGCCGAGGTCATGCTAGGCGATGCGCCCGGCTGGACCTGCTCTGCCCGAATCATCAAGACGGATGCCTACTGGCTGGAACACGGTGAGGCTTTCGACCTGCGCCTTGACGTGGGCCGGGTCCAGTGGCGCTGGCGGAATGTGAATGTGCACCTAACCGGCGAGAGCGTCCTAATCAGGGGCGAGGCTAAGCCGGAGCTAGTGAGAGTATAGGAGGAAACTGTGACTATTGCATTTGTGGAGCCAGAGACTAAGCGACTAGACCTTTCGGATGGGGCGTGGATCGAGGTCAAGAAAAGGCTCACTTTCGGGGAGCGGGAACAGGAATCGAGTGCCGCCCTCGGCAATGTCAAAGGCCAGTCGGGAAATAAGGATGTCGAGGTCGGCCTCGATTGGAAAAGCTGGAAGGTAGAACGGATGCTGGTCTGGCTGGTGGATTGGTCCGCCAGAGACAAGACTGGTAAGCCTATCAAGATCAATCGCGATAGCCTTGGGGCACTCGATCCGGAGAGCGGCGATGAGATCGAGGCGGCTATCACCGAGCACGTGAAGGCTCTCGAAGAGGAAAAAAAAGCCCGGAGTGGGAAGACCGAGCCCGTACCCGTATAAACATCATGCGCTGGATGGGCGGATGGAGTTGTGATGATCTACAGGGCTGCGACGAAGAGCTTATCCCCGTGATCATCGACATGATAAGGGAAGAGCAGCGCGAGCGGGAGAAGTAGTTATGCCGACCCAAGCCGAACTCGAAATTGTACTGAAAGCCAAGAATCAGGCTGAAGCAGTCCTCAGAAATATGCAAGGAACAGTCAACCAAGTTGGCAAACAGTTGCAGAGTATGGGGGGCGTTGGTCGTGATGCTGGTGACACGATAGCAAGTGCGTCGAACACGGCCGCACGTCAAGTCAGGTCTGTCGGCGATGCAGCGAACTCCTCTCGCGGTTTCCTGAGCAACATGCTATCGACCGCGGCCGGTTTCGGCGTTGCGCAGGTTGGCATTGGGCTGGCCGGCGGCGCTTTCAACCTCTTGAAGGACTCCATCGTCGGTCTCAATTCCCCTCTTGAAAATGTAGAGGCCCAGCTCTTCGCCTTCACGAAAGACGGCGGGAAGGCAAAGGAAATCCTCGCTCAGATTCGAGCAGAAGCCGATCAAACTCCATTCGCCTTTCAGGAAATGGCGAAGGCGACGGCGGGGTTGATGTCTTCGGCGAAACAGGCGGCAGTTCCGCTCATGGACCTTGTGAGGGATGCCGAGGTTTTAGCCGCTTCCAATCCTGAGCAGGGGCTCCAAGGCGCTGCCTTCGCTCTGCGGGAAGCCGTCTCGGGGGATTTTACCTCGGTCATCGAACGATTCAACTTGCCTCGCTCCTACATCAACAAGCTGAAAGATGAGGGCGTTCCTGCTCTGGAGATTGTACGGCGTACGATGAAAGAGGTCGGCTATGACATGGATTTGGTCTCCAACCTCTCAAAAACGGCTAGTGGTAGATGGTCTACGTTCATGGACACGATTGATGGTGTCCGTTCAAAGTTGACTCAACCCTTATTCGAGAAGGTGAAAGAGGGCTTAGAATGGATGCAGGGTATTTTTGATGAGAACAAAGAGACTATTGCAGAATGGACCAATATTCTCGGCAGCAAGCTAGGCCAGGCGGTGACTGATGCTGCGAACGGCATCGGCCAGTTTGTCGAGGCGGCAAAGCCCCTTGTAGCAGATGTACTGCCCATGCTCGGGCAAGCTGCCAAATTCGTGTCCGACAATTGGGACACCTTCAAGGGTGTCCTCATCGCCGTCGGCGTTGTGCTGGCCGGCGCTGCCCTCGTCGCCGGTATTGCCGCCGTGGGCGGACTCATAGCCTCGCTCGCCAGCCCCATTGGTCTGGTTGTCCTCGCCGTAGCCTTGCTGGGTGCGGCATGGGCCGGTAATTGGGGCGACATTCAGGGCAAGACGGCGGCAGTGATTGCTTTCCTCGAGCCGCTAGTCAGTGCTTTTCTCAGTAAGTTGTCCGCCTGGTGGGATGCTCACGGCGCTAGCGTCATGGCTATTCTGACGTGGCTATTCGACGATATTGTCCGGGGCTTCGGCGTGATGCTCGCTGGAGTGGAGGCAATACTAGAGGTGTTAGGTAAAGTGTGGAAAGCGAACGCCGGCTGGATTACAAAGGTCTGGGAGGCGACATGGGATAGCATCACGTGGCTTCTGCAAATTGCGCTGGAGCTTATTGGCAATTCCGTTGACGCCTTCGCCGCCCTTTTCAGGGGCGACTGGAAGCGACTGGGCGCCGAGTTGAGGGACAGTTGGCGTCTGGTTTGGCAGGCAATCGTGGGTGTGATTGAGGAATTTGCCCCCCTCATTCGCGAGGCTGTGCAGGCGATTATCGAGGCCATCTGGGACCGGATCACGAGCACTGACTGGCCTGCTCTGGGCGGCAAGATAATCGAGGGACTCGTCGAGGGGCTCAAGCGCAACTGGAATAACTTCCTCAGCATGATTCGGAATCTGGTTAGTGCAGCTTGGGATACTGTGCAGGGATTCTTCGGCATCGGGGGTAGCTCTCCGGGCTCTTCGGGAGCACCAGAGTCTCGGGGGCCAGTTATGGGCTTGTTTACGTCGCCAGTGCTGACGCCAGCGCTGATTGGACCTACCGGGCACTCTAGCACTCAGTACATCCGCAATCAATCAGATACAGTTATCATTCAGGATCGGGCATCGGCAGCCCTGTTCCTCGAGCGACAGCGAGACCAGCGCCTGCGCAATTTAGCGAAGGGGTTCTAGCATGGCTTCAGTTCTCAAGCTCAGCCGGGGGGCGACCGACCTCACTCTGAGCCCCACTCGCGCCGCTACCGGGCTATCGGTCTACTCGTGGGTTCCTCGGGTTGCAACGCCGCTATCGGGCCGGGTGCCGGGGACGCTAGTTGAAACGATGCGCATCCGCGAGCAAAACACTAGCCACGACAATATTGCTACTGACCTACAGGCTCTCCACGATATGCAGCGCTGGGCCGCTGACTACATGGCAGACCAAGCGTGGGGTACTCCCGTTTACCTGTACTCTCAGACGAGCGCAGAGACCGGGGGCCGTCGGGCATTGGTACGCCGCATTGACATGATGTTTGACTCTCACTGGTGGGGAGCGGCGGCGGAGAATAGCAAAGTGCTAGCTGCCGAGCTTGCCATCGAGCGGGAGCCGTACTGGGAAGCGACTGCGCAGGTAGCCCCGACAGCCTCGACTGGCATCGATACCATTGGCGGCACGGCGGCTTTCACCACTATTCCGGGTGACGTTCCGGCCCGGTTATGGTATACACAGTTTTACGGAGTCAACGGGGGCGGCGGCCCGATTGATACGTTCTGGGCTGGCGTGCGCTCCAACAACAAGCACGGCACGGCTAGCAACCTTGTGCCCGTCTGGACCTGTCGCACGGCCACTCTAGGGACTGACACCGCCAGCGCCGTCGATGCCGCTGCCGACGACGGCAATACCGCAGAATGCTCTTTTGCCACAGTCACGACCTGGGCCGACCGGGTGACGAGACGGGTGGATTCGCTCACCAATCCTACCCAGCAGGATGGACGGTTTCTGGTCTTGCTCAGGGCTAAGGTCGGGGCGGCAACCACCGCCGAGGTAAGGCTCAAAACTGGCTGGGCCGGCGGTGGCATCTATCATACGCAGGCGCCAGTCTCTATATCGAGTACCGACTATCAATATTACGAGCTGGGCATATTCACGGCCCCCCCTCAGCGGGTGGATAGCAGCTTCAACTTCGATACCTTGGCGACGATTCTGAACGCCCGGCGCACAAGCGGGTCAAACTCTCTTTACATGGACTGTCTAGTGATGATCCCGATTGACGAGGGGTTTATCAAACTGGCTGGTGGCTACGTCCAATACGTAGCCGCTGACGAGCGGCCAACTTACGCTATTCGCCAACCGGAAGGGCTGCTACAAGCCTATAGCTATACCGGCGGTGATCCTTACCGGGTGCCAACCATCTCGGAGTACAACTGGTATCTGCCGCCGGGAACTGGGATCTTCGTGTTCGCCGCTCAGAGGGCGAGCGTCCAGACCAAGACGGACACCTTCAATTTCGCCTACCAATATTTTGCCCGCTGGCTCTCCCTCCGGGGAGGTGACTAGTGATCAACCTCGCCCTCTACGAGCGGCCCGTCAAAGGCACGACCTTCCTCGCCAATATCAGACAGCACGCTCCCAACTGGCGGCGAACCATCAAGGCCGTTGGCGGTTATGGGGTCGGCTCGTTTACCGCTCAGGGGCTGACTCGTGACCAGATGCAGGAGTGGTTTGACCGCTATCTGGGCTGTCGAATTGTGGAGACGACCTTCGGGATCGTCTCTTGGGAGGGCTATATCCATGAGATGCGGCTCATCATCGAAGGCGTAGAGTATGCTCGCACTCTCGATGAGGAATGGTGGCACAACAAGGTCCGGGCACTCTATAGCAGCGGGGCGATTCGCGCCTCAGCACCGACTGGTTTGAACCTCGTCAGCAACCCGGGCTTTGAGACGGCAGGCGCGGGGGGTGCCGACGTGTTTGGCAGTTGGACCGAGCACGCCGGGGACGGCTCGATAGTCGACGAGCTAGTCAACGTCCAGTCGGGCAGCCACGCCGTGAAGCTAGTCACAGGCGCCTCCGCAGATACTTACGTTGCCATCGCTATCTCAGTCACGCCCGGCGTTACCTACACGGTTACTATCCCGGCCAGAGGCGACGGCACCTACGCCGGGCGCTATGGAATCCTTGATGCCATCAGTGGCTTGTGGATCAAGGGCATCGGCTCGACGGGAGTAACAGCGGCGGCTTACTCCAATGTCAACACCTCGTTTGTGGCTCCGACTGGCTGCACGTCGGTCTCACTCTATCTCTACTGCCCATCTACCGGGCTGGATACCTTTTTCGATGATATCTCAGTGACCGCTCCCTCGTGGACCGAGAACGCCGATGCCAGCGATGAGTACGGCGAAATGCAATACATCGTCAGCATGGGCGGAGTCTCGGCGGCCGGGGCGGCGGCTATGAAGGACCGCCACCTCAAGGAGTTCGCTTGGCCGAGGAGCCGTATGGTCGGGGCCGTCCAACTAGGTCCAGCAATAGGCGCTTCAGAGGACGATTCCCTCACCATCGATTGCGTTGGCTTTTGGCAGACCCTCAACTGGCGTTATCGGGAGGGTCTGCTGGCAGCGGCGAACGCCTCGGCCCACGTCTCGACACTGGTGGGATTGTCGGAGTTTGTCACGACGGGCCGGGTAGAGACGAATACGCTGAGCGTCAGTTTGACTGTGCTTAGCGCTGCACGGTTGGGGGATCTGCTGCGAGACATCATTAAGCAGGGCGATGCCAGCGGCAACGTCTGGCAAGGCGGAGTTTTTGCCAACCGGCAGTTTGTCTACGAGCAGGCGCCGACGACGGTCAGCCACTATCTGCGGAACGGTGTGCTCTATGATTTGGCTGGGGCACCAGTAGTGCCGAGTCTATTGTTGCCTGGTATCCTGGTCCAGAACGCCGCCGTGCCCCTCGGCTACACCCCAGCGGGGACGGCTTCAGCTTGGGATAATCCCCAAATCGCCTACGCCGAGGAGGTCGAGTTCTCCCGGCCGGACCGCTACTCGATACGCTGGTACGGTCAGGAAGAGTCTGTGGAACTCATTCAGGCTAAGCTAGGGAGGGGGACGGATTTATGAGGCTAGGACAGCAATCAATTGAGGCGGATGTCGCCCTCATCCAGACCCTGCTCAATCTGGATTCCATAGGCAGCAGTGTAAGCCCTTCCTACGGAGACTTGTCGACCTTAGCTGGGGCGGGCCTCAGTTACGGCTCAGGTGCTCTTAGCGTCGGCGCGGGTGACACCTCGATAACAATCAACGCCGACTCCGTGCAGGTACGGCTGGCGACTGCCTCTGGCCTTGAGGTATCGACGGGCCTCAAGATAGACTTGGCGGACACCTCGCTTGCTCTCGCAGCCGGGGGAGTCAGCGTCAATCTGGCGGCAACATCTGGACTGCAAGTCTCCTCCGGTTTGATGATTGCCGACACCGTGGCCGGGGCTGGATTGACGATTGCCAGCAAGGTGCTAGCCGTTGGTGCTGGGACGATGATTACCGTAAACGCTGACGACGTGCAGGTTGCGGCGGGTGCGAACTACCAGTTCATCGGGACCGGCGGCGGCACGGCCCCCGGCTGGCGCAACGTTTCGGAGTTAGCTGGGGCAGGACTCACGGCGGCGACAGGAATTCTCGCCGTCGGGGCCGGGGCTGGCCTCACCGTCAACGCTGACGATGTAGCTCTGACGACGCCGGGAACGTTGACGGTATCGAGCACCAACGTCGCCACGGGCAGCCATACCCACGCTATCACGACGAGCGCCAACCCAGGGGCAGCGGCGGCGATTCTGGCGAGTACGAGTGCGGGCGGCTTAACGCTCGTCTCTCTCTCCTTCGGCGCAGATGTCACCCTAAACCGCTACGGCGCTGACGAGCTCGGCTTTGCGGCTGACGACGGCTTCCGGGTAGCCGATTTCGCCCTCGATAGCGACGGCTACCGGGTGACTGGGGCCGGACACGGCTTTTTTAAGTATCTCTACGCTACCGAATTTCACGCCAAGGCATTTATCGCCGACCTTGAACAGGCGCTAGCGGGCGGGCAACTCATTACCAAATCGGTGGCCCCTTTGGCGGCAGACTTCACGGCGCCAGCCGCCAGCGGCACCGCCAATCTCACTGTGCAGGAGTTTCAGGGCTTCGGCTCGTTCCACGTATTTGTCGATGGGGACTTTGTGCGGATTCGAAAGTTCAGCCGGTCGGGGTCCTCGCTCACCATCGGCGATTGCTGGGGAACGGTCGTCTACGCCAGCCGGGACGCCACGAACCAGACGCAGACCTACACCTTTACTCGCTCTGCCGCCCCTAATGCTGGGAGCATCACCGCCACGACAGTGATTCCAAAGGGCTCTCTCGCCCTCGATTATGGAACGACCGGCAACGGGTTTATCGAAAGCGTAGCTCAGTCGGGAGCGATGGCGTCAGGCGTCCCCTACACCCAAATCGTGACGTGGGCCACGCATCCCAATAGCGGCCAGACGGTGAGGACTCGCATCGGCAACCTGAACGGCGTCTATGGCATTGCCGCCGACTACTACGGTATTGGCTTGGGTGACTACGCTGGCGGCAACTATCTGCGGTATGAGACGAACGGGGGGTTCGTGCTCGTAGCCGGGGCTGGGGCGATTACGATTGATACGAACGGGATTGCAATCGCCAAGGGGACATCTAGTAACAATGCTATTCGCTGGCTTTCTGGTGCTACTGGTGTGGCACAAATCATAGCAGATTTAGATGCTGGAACTGGCGACGTATCAGCCGAGTTTACTGCGACCCAAAGTGTGACCTCGACTTCGTGCCTCCTTGGCTTCCAAGCGTCCAACGCAGGCGCTGGCGGAGTATATGCTCGGATAGAGGCAGGAGTGAATGCCTCTAATGTACCTTATATCACATTGACATCGACCACAACGACTGTCTCCGGTGACCTTGCCGTCAACGGTGGCGACCTGACCTCGACGGCAACCACCTTCAACTTGCTCAATGCCACTGTCACGACGCTGAATCTTGGCGGTGCAGCGACGGCAGTTAATCTCGGGGCAGCTAGCTGTGTGGTCAATGGTGCTGGCGGGCTAACCATCAACGGCGGCATTGCCGCCAACGACGACCTGACGTTACAGGGCACCAGCCATGCCACTCGGACGACTAGTTATGTGCTGATTCAGCCGAGCGGCGGATTCGTCGGCATCACAGTAACACCGTGGATGAGGACAGTTGTTGAGGGTGCGGCTTCAACAATCAGCCTCACCCATAGAGCCAATGACGGTATTTTTTCTGTTTCTGGCGCTGGTGGCTTTGGCGAGTTGGTCTTTGGTTTTAATTCTAGTGCTCCGTATAACGCATTTCTGCAGACTCGCCATGCGTCCGATGATACCACGACTTATGATATATATCTAAACACGTTGGGGGGCAATGTTGTCGTCGGGAGTGGTACAGCAGGTAATGTCTCTGCCGGGTCATTCACAGACCGCACACCATATCCGTCCTCTCTAGCACTCGCTTATGAAGCTCTTGGCTCAGTCAGGGGTAAGACCGGGAAGCTGGACCACATAAGCTTGCATCCGTTCATCAAGTCAGTGCGAGGGAAGGAGGTTGGCCGGGACCTGTCGGCTACGGTGTCGATGCTGACGGCTATCGTGCAGGACCAAAAGGCCCGCATCGAGGAGTTAGAGCGGCGGTTGGCCGCATAGAAGGAGGAGAACATGGACCCGGAGAAGCAAGGCTGTCAGGCTAATTATCAATACATCACCGTTAATGGGGTAAACACTCAAGTCATGGGAACGCATTGCCTGCATGCGTGGCCCGACAAAGACAGCTTGTTTCAAACTGAATCACGCTGTTGCTGGTGTGGACAGAGTTTCTACAAGAGCCACGGCAGCAATAGGCCGAAGGTTGACCTACACATTCACGCAGAATAAAAGGAGGAAACATGAGCGAGCACAAAGCGAAGGAACAGAATCAGGAAGCGACACCGGAGGAACTGGACAAGCTGGCGAAAGAGGCGGAGGAAGTCCTCGACCTCGACCAGTTTGACTTCTCACTGCCTGAGACGAAGACCGTCGCGAACCTATGGGGTACGTTGCTCTGGCAGCAGCTTCAGAACGTGCATCAACTTGACCTGCTCATCTACGGCAACCGGGCAGCGAAGAACCAGGCGAAGGTGGACCAGTTGACACTTGAACTGTTGGCATCTAAGCACACTGCTGCACAGCTTCAGAAGCAGCACCGGGGAGCCAGAGCGACCATGCTGGAGATGCTGGCGGATAAGAAGTAGAGGGGGTCCAATTGATTGGAAAACATGACACCGCCGAACCATACCCGAGAGGACATCGGAGTACTGAAGTCTGAATTGGCGGGGCTCATTCGGGACCTTACCCAGGTCTGCGAGAACTGCAAGTCGCACAGCTCACAGACGGCGGCTCTTAACGTTCAACTCGCTACACATCTGGCCGTTCATGCTGAAACCGAGAAGCAGCATAGCATTGAGCGAGCCCAGTACCAATGGCGAACAGGGATAATCATCGCTGCCACGGGCGCGGTTACCGGCGTCATGAACCTCCTGTTCATCGGCTTCGTTGGGTTGGGTCTGAAGTTGATGGGCATTATATGAGGAGGTGCGCTATGAAGTGCACTTGCTGCGGCTCAGAGATGAGGGACATCAGCGGCGAGGGCGCGAGGCTCAGGACGTGGTTCTGCCCGTGTTGTCAGTGGGCGGAGTGTGAAACTGAGGAAGCATTATGTGAACCTGAGGAGGCAGCCGATGAGACTCAACTGGCAGACGGTGGTGCTGATAGCGTGGACGGCGGTCATGGTGTTAGCGGTGCTGCTGATGAGTAGAGGGAAGGACTAAGGAAAGGGGGAATTGAGGATGTCTGATGTTGATATGTGGTCTGGAATCGTGGGGTTCGTGCTGCCGGTCCTGATTGCAGCTATCAAGAGGCAGGGCTGGCCAGCGTCATGGCAGGCGGTGTGCGCCTTTGTGGTCTGCTGGGTGGCAGCGGCAGGGACAGCTTATCTCACCGCTCAACTCGATCCGCAGAACCTTGTGAGGGCGTTCTTGGTTATCTTCACGTTAGCCATTGTTGCCTTTTATGGCTTCTGGAAGCCGACTGGCGTGGAACCGGTCGTTGATAGAAGTACGGGATAGGAGGCGGCCATGTCCCAAATCATAATCACAGACCAAGATTGGCTAGAGCGTAACAACTACCCACATCCCCAGAGTGACAACGGGCTGGGGATGCATTCCAGTCCCGGCGGACAGCAGCCACATGGCGGGACGGCTTGGGATAACTGGGGCTACGACAAAAACTACGCCTGGGCCAAAGAGCAACACGACAGGTATGCCGTCCGCTGGCTAAAGGTTCTCGGCGACGGCGGCGAGGGCTCTGTCTCATTCTGCAAAGCCTGTACGGACGCCGGTATCGAGGTCGTGGTCCGCGTTTACATTGAGAAACCGCACCCAAATTTTATCATCGACTACCGCACGGTTGCGGCCTACTTCGCGGTCGGCGTGCATTATTTCGAGTTTGGCAACGAGCCTAACCTAGCTCTCGAATGGGCAGGTATGCCGAACGACGGGCTGGTCATCGGGCATTCATTCGTCGTGGCTCTCTGCAACCAAATCATCGCCAATGTCGAGCAGATAGCGAGAGGCGGAGGTATCTGCCTGCTTCCTGCCCTAGCACCGGGGAACGAAAATGATGACCCCGATCTCGTCACGTGGCAATCCATCATTCGGTGGTTTCAGCTAGCGGTGTTTGACGACGGTCGACGGGCGGAAGACTGGTTCAAGGCCCATGTGACAGCAGGTCATATCGCCCTAGCCCTGCACCCTCGCTACGGCGACCATTGGGTAGATGATGAGATGGTCAACATCGACTATCCGAACGACCCGGTGAACGAGTTTGGGCGACCTTTGAGCAATGCAGAAATAGCTCACGGCAACGTGGATCCCGCCCTGATACCGATCATCAACGCCCAGCGGGAGCGGGACAAGAACCCCGGCGTGACGCTGCTACAGGACTCTACCTGTTGGCGGTCGTGGGAGCTTGTAGATTCGCTGTTCTTTGACTGGCTGAAAAAGCACTTGCCGCAGCTCCATACCGAGGCCGGGCCAGAAGTCGGAGATCATTGGGATGGACGATACATCCGGGTCTCCTGTGAGGCTCACGCCCGTGTTGCGATGGAGACGATCCGCCGCTTCCACCCGAAGCACCCGAAGGCCGTGCCGCCGTGGATACTGTGTCAAATGTTCTGGGTTGGCTGGCTGTGGGGACATGGCTCTTTCCTCGGTGCCCCCTGGTGGGATAATCCTATCAATCCCGACCCGATGACAGGCGATAAGAATCTACCGGCGGTCTACGAATTGGAGCGGTTCGCCCAAACCGAGAATTTCGACCGTGACCTAGACTGGCAACAACAAGAAGAGGAGGACCCGAACGTGATTAAGGCTGAGGACTATGGTATCCCGGTAGAATTGCAGGCACTACTAGACGAGTGGATAGCGGCAGACGGGCTCAAAAGCTCCTTCATGCGGCATGCTCTGGCCGTCGGCGGCGGGCCGGTGACGCTGGACGACCTGAAAGAGTACGCCAAAGGTCAGGCCGGCTATGCCGGGCAAATGGTTCTGATGTTGGGGCGCTACGACCCAAAAGCGTAAGCCAGCCCCCCACCCGCGACGAGCTAGAGGCTTATGCTCGTCTAATGGCGGACGAGGCTGGCATAGACCCTGACCTATTCGTCCGGCAGATTGACGTTGAAAGCGGCTTCAACCCGAACGCCGGATCATCGGCTGGCGCCCAAGGCATCGCCCAGATCGTACCTCGGTGGCATCCGGGGGTGAACACATGGGACCCGTGGGAGAGCCTACATTATGCTGCCAACTTGATGCGAAGTCACTTGGACACCTACGCGGACGACTATACCATGGCCCTTGTGCGTTACAATGGGGGAGGCGGTGCCGTCCAAGCGTGGCGAGACGGGGAGGCATATGAGGAGAGTAAGAAGTATGTTAGACTCATCCTCGGATAGCGTGCGAATGTTTAGGGACTCACCGACAGCCCACCGTCCCCGGCCCAGCTTGCGGGAGCGAAAGCGGCTGTGGAGTTTGTACAGACGCTATTGGGGGAAGCCCGTCCGGTTATGGGCCACAATGAGGTCAGTCTAAAAGGCTATTCCACTTTTATCTCTTGACGGGCAGGCGTATAATGGACGCAAGGGAGAGGTTAGTAGGGGGCTGTCGTGGGAATCTATTTTGACCCGAATTCGGGCCAGGAACTTTGGGACGGGATAGGCCCGCCCCTTAAGGGAATGTGTAGCGCATGTGGCAACTGCGAATGGCCAAACTCGACAATATGTCGCCACTCTGGCTTCACCATCGGCTCCCCCAAGGCATTGAAGTTCTGTATCCCGATTCAGCAGGGCTACGTACCACGGCATCAAGCCGATGAAAAAGCCTAAGTTCAAGCCTCCCCTGACGAACGAGGACCTGCGCTGCATGCCGTGTCCAAATTACCGTAGGTATTCCGGCCGGGTCTACTGCGCCCGAACCGGGAACAAATTGCCGCGTGTATTACCGAGCGAGTGCAGAGGTGGTGTGCGATGGGAACTGTCCTAACCCGAAACGAAGAACAGGCGTTATTCATCCGGCTAGCCGAGGGAGACGAGACGGTTCGCGAGGAAATCATCCTGAGCAATACCGGGCTTGTGAAGCAACTGGCCGGTCGCTATCAGGGTCGGGGCTTACCCGTCGAGGACTTGATTCAGGAGGGGTACCTCGGGCTCTTCCGGGCAATCAATAAGTTCGACTACCGCAAGGGCTTTCGGTTCAGCACCTATGCGACGCATTGGATTCGGCAGGCGGTTACACGGGCACTCATTGAGCACGGGCACCGGGGCTTTCGGCTGCCGGTGCATCAATGCGAGGCACTGACATGGATGCTGAGGATTGAGGAGCACCTGATGCGGGAACTGGAGCGGGAGCCTACGGACTATGAGCTGGCCGGCGCGATGGGGGTCAAGGCTGAGCGTGTCGGCACTCTGCGACGTTCGGTGCCCGTATCTCTCGACATGGAGGTTGGTGAGGACCTGGACACGAATCTCGTAGAGTTAATCCCCGACGAGGCTGCCGAGCCGGTCGAGGAGTTAGGGCTGAAGGGTTCGCTTGTCGAGGCAGTACAGGAGGCACTATCTCATCTACGCCCACGAGAACGGGATGTCATCGTCCGGCGGTTTATGGACGAGGAGATACTCGACGTGATTGGCGCGGATCTTGGGGTGACTCGTGAGTGGGTGCGGCAGATAGAGCAGTACGGGCTCAAGGCCCTTCGTCGGTATGGGGATGTTCACCACCTAGACGAATGGCTTTGAGATACACTAATGGCACGATGACGTGGAGAGGAGGTGCAGCGAACGGAACTGGAGCCCACCAACAGAATAGGCCCTGTGACCTCCGTTGAACACTGGGCCGCAAGACGAATCAAAGCCTAGCCGTTTCCGACTGAGGCGGCTAGGCTGCTATCATCCATCATTGGCCCTCAGCTCTTGGGCGTTCCTCCCCCAAGAGAAGGGTATATTGCCCGGCTCTGTTGCGCATGCAGGGTCGGGCCTTCTTTTCCCGCGCTCTGAGCCCTCTTTTAGGCGTTTCTGCCCTAGTTGTGTTCCCTACATCTACATTATTAACTATTATGTATTTGCACTGCACACAAACACCCATTCTGCCGCCGACACAATAGAACACCAGTGCTAAAAGCCCCCTACGTGCCCCACAATGCGTCTACGTGCAATACCATCATACACGTATACTATATCATAGCATGGGTATTTCCGGCTATACGTGGCCCTCAAAAGGAGGCATTTTCGCGGATCGATAGAAATATTAGGCGTTGACAATTGCATGCATGTATGATATGATGATAGCATGGAAAGCGGGCCAGTGACCCGACAGAAAGGGGAAAGAGCATGGCTAAAACAACGACCAGAGCACAGAGAATCGTCTATCTGCCGTTCGAGGTGGATCGCCAGCTAAAAGATGAGGCGCGGCGGCGAAGCCACGAGCTGGGAAAGCAGGTCAGCATCAGCGAGGTGGCCGGTGAATACATCGCGAAAGGCTTAGCGAATGTCAGACGAGAAGCATAACCTATTCGAGGATCGAACAATCCTAACACAGCAAAATAGACTCATCTTCACAGCCCCTTCTACCGGGGCGAAGATCGAGTGGGATGGCGAGGTCCCCTTGCTGGAAAAGAAGCGTTTGCCTTGGGATTCTGGCATTTACGCAGTATTCCACGGCGATCAGGCCCTGTATGTAGGTAAGTCGGGGAGTATCAATTGGAGATGGCAAACGGGCATGTATCTCTACGGCGGTAAGTGGGACCATCTGCCGGCAGGGGAGTTAACAATACGCTGGGTCCTCACTCCTGACAGGCCCACCAGGGAACAGGAACAATGGTTCATCAATGAACTGCGTCCGACCGCCAATCGTATGATGGCTACGTAGCCACCAGCCTAGTGCAGGTATAAGCATTTGGTATATCACATAGGTGCCAGAAAACGAGTTTTCAAAACTCGTCCTAAATCCCCTTGACAATAGTATACATGTATGCTATTATGATAATAGAGATACAGAACAGGGACCGAGGACGAGCGCAGAAAACCCTTGCAGCGCAGGGGCTCGGAGAAGGGAACTGGAAATAGAGAACACAGGGGCCGTGAGGAGCGGAAAAGGTAGCTGAGGCGCAAGCCCGACGGCGAACCCCTGAAAGAGCATCGCAGAGTATAGGCTCGACAATGTTTCGTCCTTGTGGTATAATGAACTACGAAATATACGACAAGGAGGAACCAATGTCGGCAGTTGATTCGAATCGCAAATGGAGACAGAATCGTCCAAAAGCTGCAAAGGCCCACATCATCCTGAACTGGGAAGTAGAATGCGGACGTATAGTACATCAGCCGTGTGAGGTTTGCGGCAAAGACAAAACGCACGGGCACCATGATGACTACAGCAAGCCACTCGAAGTGCGCTGGCTTTGTCCATATCATCACCGCAAACTACATCCGGCTGAGCACAAGGGGAAAGCAGAAAGGCGCTATGTGCCAGGACTGCAAAGGCGGTCCTATTATCATCCCTCCCAACTACCATTATGGCATAACCGAAAGAAACGCCAGCCTGCACCATTACGAGATCAATTACTAAATCAGGCTCGTGAACTGCGCAATAGCGGTAAAAGCTATCAGGCAATAGCAACAGAATTAGGGACAACGGCTGGTACTGTTTACAAATGGCTAAATCCCAAAGACTACGCTTAAGCCCGAACAGCAAAGAGGCCGAAATGCTTGAAAGGGGAAACGCACATGGCACGCTATCAGCTCTTCATTTGGCGAGGCTCGGGCTTCAACCAGTGCCTCGACTACTACGCCACCAGACAGCAGGCCGAGGCGGCTGGCAAGGCGATACACGACGCCAACAACCAACTGGACTATGGCATCAGGGTCGTAGAGAAATAGAGAGCCGGTCAATCCGGCGGGAAAGGAACAGGGAATGACAGTAGACGAGGATACCAAACTAGAACTAGGGCGCAACTACTACACGGTCTTTGGCGATGCTGGGAGCGGACGGCAGCTTATCTATAACGGCGGGCACTCATGGACGGCCGTCAATGGCGCCATGACTCAGACAACCGACAGCCCGGCGACCACGGCGAAGGTCCTTGCATATGTCAACAAGGCCAGCTATCACATGGGGACGATGGGCCGATAATTCTAACGGAGCCGGTCAACCCGGCAGAAGGAGAGGGAGATGAGATTCGAGTTTGATTGCAGAAGCACGGGCGAAGGAGCACGCACAACCGTCAACGGTGTTCGGTTTGCGGAGAGCAAGACTGGACGCCACTGGCGGGAGTATGTCGAGGCGGACGAGGGAGACCGCCTCTGGCTGATGGACATCAGCAACAGCGGCAAACACCACTGCCGCTGGATGGAGGTGTGCGGTGGACAGTTAGTGACAGTGGACGAGTCTGACCCGGATTCGTCCCACTGCCCGGTGTGCAGCGAGGTATCCTAATGCCACCAGGACCCAAGACCAAGCAGATGCGCATAGTCGCGTACCTGCCATTCGACAAAGACGACCGCTGTCCGTTATGGGAGCGCCTGCGAGCCGAGGCGTTCAGGCAGCACAAGAGCATCAGCGGCCTAGCCGGTGAGTATATCGCCAAGGGGTTGGAGCGAGAGCAAAAGGCCGGCTAGACCGGCAGAAGGAGATGGGGAATGAATGAGCAGGACGAAATGAATTACGCACATGGTGTCTACCAGCCCGGCGAGGCAATCGGCTTCACGGCTCAGCGGACTTGCAAGTTGAGAGGCCAATCTTACCGGAAGGGTGATGAGATTGTGATCCGTCTGAAACGCCAATGGATCGAGCCAGACGGTATCGGCGAGGGGGGTCCGTGGGGGTACGGCGGTTACACAAGCAGATTCGTCGCCAGCCTTGGCGAAGTCGTTCGCTAAATTAGCTAGCCGGCCAACCCGGCAGAAGGGGGAATGGAAAATGTCTGAGACAATCAACGTCAAGTTCGACCCGGCGACCCTCCCGGAGAGTGCACAGCAGATACCCGAGGTGGTTGAGTTTGCGAAGCAGGACGTTGCCTTTCGGTGTGACGTTTGCCGGTTCTGGCACGTCGACGGCTACCGGCTGCGACTCATCGACATAGCCAAGAGCGTTGCGTATGGCCCCGACCGTGCGTATTGGCCGCGCTAGAAACCAAGGCCCACCCGGCCTTTTGTTGACAACCGGTTGGCGGTGTGCGGCGCAAGCCATTGCCGCCGTCTCGAAAGGGACGGCGGTTGTTTTTGTGCGCCGACCGTCGCATCCGAGAGCAGCCACACTAGCGCGTCTAGCCTACCGTCCGGCGTCCCCTGGGGGTACCCCTTGACGCGACCTTTAAGGTCGCGAAAAACGTCCCGGAACCAGTGGCGAGGCACCAGGTGAGTAATCTCCTCGCCATTGGTTTCGACTCTCTCAAACATCGCCCCGACCATTGACCGTTGGCGCTCTTACCAATTCGCTGACCGGCACGCCCAAGGCGGTCGCTAGTTTGCCGATTGTGGAGATCTTGGCGTTCTTGCGTTTCCCTTCTTCCAGCCGGGAAATATGCCCTTGTGCTACCCCTGACTTCATCTCTAGCTGGCCCTGAGTCAGTGGCTTGCTTTCTCGTAGTTCTTTCAACCGTTGTCTGTTTACAATCACGTCTGCCATACATCCGATTGTAGCATGCCAGTTTATGCCGTGTGACATATTTCCTTGGAATTTGGCCCAAACCCCCTTGACAAGCGATTGCGAATGGTATATTATTATGCCAGATGGTATTAACTGGAAGGGGAGCAAGGATGACCCTCGTTGACAAACTCAAGGAGCGACAGGGTGAAAAGAGTCAGATGGAGTTTGCCACCGAACTTCGCATCTCTCAAGGCACCCTGAGCCGCATTTACAGCGGCGACCGTAACATCGGCACTAGGGCTGCCCGGAAGATACGCCAGAGATTTCCAGATTTGGCGTTTGACCTGGCGGCTTTTTTGTTTGCCGACGATATACCAACAGAGCATAGACAAATACCCGCGTAGCATAAGGAGGCGGTAGAAAGTTGGAATCAACAGCACTGGTCGCAATGACCGAAGAGGAACTGGACGAAGCGGAGCAGGCCATAGCCGATGGGCTGGACACGTTCGTTCAGGTAGGCCACGCCTTCACGGCGATACGAGAGGGGAAGGGCTACCGGCTGCGGGGCTATTCGACCTTCGAAGCATACTGCGACGAGCGGTGGCACGTGAGCCGCTTCTACGCCTACCGACTCATGGATGCTGCACGGGTAGCCAATGCATTGTTGCCAATTGGCAACATTCCTGAGACAGAAAGCCAAGCCCGCGAGTTAATGCCCTTGCTCAAGCAGGATACTGACGCCGCGGTCGAGGTGTGGCAGGAGCTGAAGGCAGAGCACGGCGACAAGGTGACTGCCAAGCTGATTCGCGAAGCCGTGGCCCAAAGGCTAGAGGTGCCCGAACCCGTCGGTCTCCCGGAGCCCAAGCCCTCCAGTCTAACCTTTGCCGACATCGTGCAGGCCCAAGAAGCCGTATGGGAGGATGGCAAGCCTACCCATAAGACATTCGGCGAGCTTGCCGAGTCGCCAGCGGTGCAGCCCGAACCCGAGAAGCCCTCTCGCACAGCGGCCCTAATGACCAGCGAATCGGACAAATGGAACACGCCGCAGGACATCCTTGAGCGAGCCGTCAAGGTGCTCGGAGAGATTGACCTCGACCCATGCAGCAATAGCCTCGAATCGCCCAACGTCCCGGCTCGGCGGCATTATACCGAAGCAGAGGACGGGCTGGCACGACCGTGGGCTGGTCGGGTCTACATGAATCCGCCTTATGGGGGCGTAATTGGCCGATGGGTAGCAAGGCTAGTTGAATACTATGAAGCGAGCGTTGTGCCGGAAGCAATTGCGCTCGTACCTGCTCGCACTGATACCCGGTGGTTCAATCTACTTCGGGATTACCCCCTCTGTTTCGTCCGGGGACGGCTGCATTTCAGCGAAGCTGACAATGGGGCCACGTTCCCCTCTGTCGCGGTCTATCTCGGGAATGACATAGCCAAATTCGCGAAGGCGTTCTCAGACCTTGGTGACATCTATGTGAGGTATAAGCCATGACCACCCACGATTTTGGCGACAAACTCAAAGAGGGCCAGCGGGCAGAGGCGTTTCTCGACAGGTTCTTTTCTCGCGACTACTTCATCGCTCCGACTACTCGCGCCGAGCAGCGACAGGGTATAGACCGCTGGTTCACCAGACGCACCAGCGGTGCCCGATTCGCCGTCGAGTACAAGAGCGACAAGGCGGCATCCCGCACAGGCAACGCCTTTGTCGAGACGACCTCCGTAGACACGGCGGGCAAGGCGGGCTGGGCGTTCACTTCTCATGCCGACGTGCTTGTCTACTATCTCCCGGATGATGAGCTGCTTTATGTTCTCACCATGCCGAAGCTCCGGGCCGTGCTTCCAACGTGGATAGCCGGGTACCCGAAGCGGCCGGCGCGCAACCGGGAATACAACACGTGGGGCTTATGCGTGCCCCTGTGTGAGTTCGAGAGGCACGCTGAGGTTATCAACCTAGCCGAATCCAAATAACCGGCAGAAAGGAGGACACCCACGCTCAAATAAAATGGAGTTAGCGGCAAAAGAAAAGACCCTCTGGCGGCAGAAGCCAGAGGGCCGAAGAAGGGAGTCGAGAATGACTAGCCATATTGTAAAGCCGAACGGTGTCCAAGTCAAGGATCTGGAAAGCCTCATCAAAAACTGCTGCCCGGTATGCGGCTACCCGTTGACCGTGACGACGAGCTGGAGCAAGGGCGTGCCGTTTGCTGTCTGCACCAACGTTGACGGGGGGTACACTCACCTGCGCCAGCAAATCTCCCAGGAACTCTATGACGAGTTTTGGTACTACCAAAAGGCGCAGCTCGAGGAATTAGATTTTGGCGTCTGGCAAGAGGATTCTGCTGAGCAGAACGAGGAGGCGAGCGAATGAGAACCGTCTGGAAATTTAACATCCCTGTTGAGGGTTCTATCGCGATGCCAAAGGGAGCTCAGCCGCTAGCCGTACAGATTCAAGATGGTGCGCCTTGCCTCTGGACGATGGTTGATCTCTCGCAGCCGTCCGCGCTCTATCCAATACATGTGATAGGCACCGGGCATCCCATACCTGACGCGGTGGGGCGCTATGTCGGGACATTCCAACTGGCTGGTGGCAGTCTGGTGTTTCACCTGTTTATCGAAATGGAGGCCCAAGATGCCTGAACCATTGACCCCTAAACAAATTGCGGAGGTCCTCGCCAAACACCTCCTTTGGTTACGCGATGAAGGTGGTCAGAGGGCAGACCTGCGCTCGGCAGACCTGCGCTGGGCAAACCTGAGCTCGGCAAACCTGCGCTCGGCAAACCTGAGCTCGGCAGACCTGCGCTC
>ERZ1292629.268-Hain-H43-01um-R1-268-length-55901-cov-26_pt1 | contig 55901 bp, 57 predicted proteins | sample MGYA00564399_ERZ1292629 | MGnify/ENA primary metagenome ERZ1292629 (study PRJEB36523, sample SAMEA6512636) | groundwater metagenome | collected 2019-01-08 | study: AquaDiva: Metagenomics assemblies of 32 groundwater samples
GTCATTACCTCACTTTGTTTTGGAAATAGGTGCGAGTTTGGTACAATAGAGACACACTTCGACAAACTCAGTGTAAACAAAATTAAACTCCAACTTCAGCCGGAACAGCATCAAGCATTGAGGCTTCAATGATGGCTCCCCTCCTGCCTTTTTTAATGTCAAAAACCAATTCGCCATTCTTCACGGAAATAGAAACTAAGCCGCCTTTCATAATACCTTTGGAAATTATGAGGGACGCCACTTGGTTTAATATTTTATTTTGAATGACTCTTTTTAGGGGCCTGGCGCCATATTGGGGATTGTAGCCTTCTTTGGCCAAATATTCGTAAGCCTCATCTGTAAGCTCCAAAGAAATTTCTTTGATTGCCATCCTTTCGCGCACCAAATCAATTTGGATTTTGACAATATCTCGGATAGCGGACATGGGTAAAATATCAAAAATGACGATATCATCTACTCGATTCAAAAATTCCGGACGGAAAAAATCTTTCATCGCTTCCAACACTTTTTCTTTGACATCGGCGTATTCCCCGCCTTCTTTTTCCCGGTCGCTGAAGCCCATTTTTTCCATCTTATCTATGTAATTGGCGCCGATGTTTGAAGTCATAATGATAATGGTATTTTTGAAATTGACGGTTCGGCCTTTGGCATCGGTCAACCGGCCATTATCTAAAACCTGCAGAAGCACGTTGAACACTTCCGGATGCGCCTTTTCAATTTCATCAAACAAAACTATGGAATACGGCCGGTGCCGAACCATTTCAGTCAGTCCGCCGCCTTCATCAAAGCCGACATAGCCGGGAGGAGCGCCAATCAATTTGGAAACAGAATGTTTTTCCATAAATTCAGACATATCCACTCTAATCAGAGCTTTATCGTCATTGAACATAAACTCGGCCAAAGCTTTGGTCAGCTCGGTCTTGCCAACTCCAGTCGGGCCCAAAAAGATGAAGGAGCCGATTGGTTTGTTAGGGTCGGCAATGCCGGCTCTGGATCGTTTAATGGTATCAGCAATTTTTTTAACGGCTTCATCCTGGCCAATGATGCGTTTTTTTAAATCGGCTTCCATTCTGACCAGCTTCTCGGCTTCCGCTTCAAGCATTCTGGAAACCGGAATATTGGTCCATTTAGCCACAATGTTGGCAATGTCATTTTCGGTTATTTCTTCTTTCAAAATGCGGCGGGAACTCTGCAGTTTTTTTAGTTTTTTAACATTAAGGTCCAAATTTTTTTCCAACGCCGGAATTTTGCCGTAACGGACTTCCGCCGCCTTGGCCAGGTCGGTTTGTATTTCTGCGGCTTCGGCTTCCAATCTGGCAGATTCAAGCTCTTTTTTAATTCTTTTTATCTCTCCGACGCTTTCTTTCTCATTTTTCCATTTTAAATCAATCTCGGATGTTTTCTCTTTGAGGTCGGCAATTTCCCTTTCAATATCCTGCAAACGGACTTTCACTTTGTCATTTTTGTTTTCCACCTCTTTCTTGAGAGCTTCTTTCTCAATTTCCAGCTTCATTATTTTTGAATTTGTTTCCTGTAAAATAGGCGGCATATTTTCAAGTGAAATTTTAAGATGCGACGCGGCTTCATCAATGAGATCCACCGCTTTGTCCGGCAAAAATCGGTCGGCAATATACCGGGCAGAAAGATTGACGGCCGCTTTAATGGCATCATCGGTGATATGCACTCCATGATATAATTCATATTTTTCCTTGAGCCCGCGAAGTATGGTGATAGCGTCTTCTATGGAAGGCTCACTTATAAAAACCGGCTGAAAACGGCGAGTGAGCGCTGGATCTCTCTCAATATATTTTTGATATTCTTTAATGGTGGTGGCGCCGATGGCTCTAAGTTCTCCTCTGGCTAATGATGGCTTTAACATATTGGAGGCATCAAGCGATCCTTCGGCCGATCCGGCGCCAACCAAAGTATGAATTTCATCAATAAAAAGAATAATTTTGCCTTCTGACTTTTCTATCTCTTTTATTATATTTTTGAGCCGCTCTTCAAATTCTCCCCGGTATTTTGTGCCAGCCACTAAAAGACCAAGATCAAGGGAAACAATTTCCTTGTCTTTCAGGGATTCCGGCGCGTTGCCGGAAATTACTCTCATGGCCAAACCTTCGGCAATAGCGGTCTTACCAACTCCGGCTTCTCCAATTAAAATCGGATTATTTTTGGTGCGGCGTGAAAGAATTTGAATGATGCGGGAAATTTCTTCGTCTCGGCCGATAACCGGGTCAAGTTTGTTTTCGCGAGCCAATTTGGTCAAGGAGCGGGTGTATTTTATAAGAGTTTTATTTTTTTGAGTGCTTTTATTATCCACCATTCTGCCTTGTTTTATTTCCTGGATCAAAAACAAAACTTTTTCTTTTTCAATTTTAAAGCGAGAAAGAATATCCTTGGCCTGGCTGGGCACTTCCAAACAGGAAATAAAAAGGTGCTCAGTGGAAACAAATTCGTCATTTATAGAAGAAGCCACTTTTGAGGAATGCTCAATAATGTGGGCCAGTTCAGGAGTAATAAAAATTTGATAAGAAGCCGTCATAGTATTGCCACTAATACCACCTTCCATAGCTTCAAAAATAGAATCGGTCAGTAGAATGATATCCACTTCTATCTTGTCAAGAATTGAAGCAACCATACTTTCTTCTTGCAATATCAAAGCCGCCAAAAGATGCAATGGTCCCACATGATTTTGGCCGCGTTCAATAACCAGCTCATGGGCCTTTCTGATGGCTTCTTTGGCTTTGGTTGTAAATTGATTAAACGGCGTCATATATTATACCATTATAGCAGAAAACTGGCTTAAATCAAGCTAATTGACTTATAGAAGATTATTTATTTATTTCTTCCAGAGCTTTGGTGGTGGCTGATTTTATTATGTTTATGGGAACAAAAGAATATTCAGTATCGGTTTCAATTAGAGGCGCTTCTAGGCCAACTACCTCGCCAGAAAGATTAAGAACCGGACTACCTAAATGATTTTTAGAAACCTTTATATCAGATAAAATATTTTTTACGGTTTTTTTGTCATCTGCCAATGCAAGCTGGAAAATTCTGCCGATAGAGGCGGCATTAGAATCTCGGCCACTAATAGCCACCAGAGTCTGGCCGATTTTTAAACTGTCAGAATTTCCAAAAACCGCCTGAAAAAAAGTGTATTTGGGGTTTTCATTTTGAGGAAGAGTTGTTTTCATAAAAACCAGTCCCTTTTCATTATCAATAAAAACTTTTCCGGAAGGATATGTTTTGCCGTCATGGAACAAAATTGTAAAGGAAGAGGCGGCATTATAGCTTCGCAAGTCGGCAACAATAACGCCATCGGCAGACAACACAACACCGATACCGGAAAAAATTTCAGAGCCATCAGCTCCGGCAGTTTTAAGTCTAACTATTGATTTTTCGTTTTTAGCAATGGCCTCCAGCACCCGGTCTTCTTCGTTAACCACCACAGTAGTAACTACTTTGTCCGGTTTGCCCGGCTCCGTAACCACTCTTTCAATGGTTCTTTCTACTACTCTGCTTATATTTTGAGTTACCTCCACTGGCGCTTCGGAAAGTAAAGTAAAAGTAATAATGCCAGTGGCAATAGATGTCACGAAGGTGACCAGTAGCACGATAAGTATGAGTTGATGTTTGGTTAAATCCTCCACGATGTAAATATAATATCAAATTACAAAACAAAAAACAATTATTCAATTATCTTTTTGATAGTAGAGATAAGTCTGTCCAAATCTGATTTTTTGGTGGAACGGCCGAGAGTGATACGGAGAGATGAAGAAGAGCATTCGGGCTTGCCGAGCGACTCAATGACATATGAGCCATTCTCTAAAGAAAGGGTGTGGCAGGCGGAGGCGGCGGAAACGGCAAAACCAAGTGTGTCTAGTTTTATGACCAAAAATTCTGAATCTATTTTTTGAAAACCCGCCTTCGCAGAAAGCTTCGGTGTGGCAAGGCATATATTTATATTATTAGGCAACCTGTTTTCCAAATCGCCATTGAGAGAAGAATTAGGAATTTCTTTCAAAATTTTTTGAATAGCGTAATTGCGTAATTCAGTAAGTCGCCTTGATTCTTTATCTTTTTTTTGAACTGCTATTTCAAGAGCTTTGGCTAAACCAATGGCACCCGGCACATTTTCCGTACCAGATCTCAGACCGCCTTCCTGTCCACCGCCAAAAATAATGGGAGAAATGTTGGTACCATGTTTGACCGCTAAAATTCCCACGCCTCTCGGCCCGTACATTTTAATTCCATCTAAAACTAAAATATCGGCACCCAATCTTTCCAGAGAAATATTTTCATAAAGAACGCTTTGGCTGGCATCTACCAGCAAATATGGTTTGCTTGAATTTTCAATTTTCAATTTACAATTTTCAATAACTTTTTTAATCTCTCTAATCAGCTGAATGACACCAATCTCATTGTTAGCATGTTGAATTACAACCAAAACAGTATTTGGTTTGATTTCTTTTTTGATTGATTCCGGATTTATAATTCCATTTTTATCCGGAGAAATAAAAGAGGCCTCTATTTCTTTATTTTTTAATAAATATTTTATGGGTTCCAAAACGGCAGGATGTTCCATTGACGAGCAAATAATATGAGGAATGCCGAGATGGGCATCTTCTCGGCAAATTCCCAAAATAGCCAAATTTAACGATTCAGTGCCGCCGCTGGTGAAAAATATTTCGCCAGCCCGGCAATGTAAAATGCAGGCAATTTTTATTCTTGCCTCTTCCAAAATATTTTTTGCCATTTCTCCTTCCAAATGCAAAGAAGACGGATTGGCCCAAAATTTTCTCTGGACCTCTCGTATTTTTGCTTCCACCCGGGGGTCAATCGGGGTAATAGCGGCATAATCTAAAAACACTCTTTTTCCTTTGTTTTTCATCCTTTGGATAATATCATAATTTAGTGTATAATGTTGATTATGTCAATTGATTGGAATTTAGTTGTTTTTTTGTTGCCATTTATCGCTCTAGCGATTTCTTTGATTGCTTTGGTTTTTTCAACATTGATGCATTTGAGAGTTTCTAAAATTTTCAGAAGCACCAATACGCCGGACATTGAAAGACTTTTGAAGCTTCATACCAAAACTCTTGAGGATTTTATCAGATTTCAAGCGGAGTCGACAGAATATATGAAGCGGTTGGACAGCCGGCTAAAAAAGAAAACAACCAATGCCGCCACTTTAAGATTTAATCCATTTCAAGGAGAAGGCATTGGGGGCAATCAAAGTTTTTCTTCGGTTTTTGCAGATGAAGAAGGCAATGGGGTGGTTATCACCAGTATGCACACCAGGGAACGGACTAATGTATTTGCCAAACCGTTAAAAAATTGGAAAAGTGAATATGAGTTATCGGAAGAAGAGAAAAGAACCATAAATAAAGCCAAAGAAAATGAATCCCGCTAGAAATAAAAAAAATAAAACAGAAAAAATAAATTTGACAATCCGCCCGCCAGTGGTGGTTATTATGGGGCATATTGACCACGGCAAGTCTACCCTTCTTGATTATATAAGAAAAACCAATACCGCCGAGAAGGAAGCGGGCGGCATCACTCAGCATATTTCCGCCTATGAAGCAGAGTGTAATATCGGCAATGAAAAAAGAAAAATAACTTTTTTGGATACTCCCGGACACGAAGCTTTTTGTTCTATCAGAGAGCGTGGCGTCAACGCGGCGGATATCGCCGTGCTAGTGGTCTCGGCCGAAGATGGGGTAAAACCGCAGACTATTGAAGCCCTTGACTGCATCAACAAAGATGCCATGCCATTTATCGTGGCCTTAAACAAAATAGACAGAGCCAGAGCAAACATAGAAAAAACAAAGCAAAATTTGGCGGAAAACGGGATTTTGATGGAAGGCTGGGGCGGCATAGTGCCAGTGGTATCCATTTCGGCTAAAACCGGAGAAGGTGTTCCCGACCTCTTGGAAATGATTGCTTTGCAATCCGATATTGAAGGATTAAAAGGCGACCCCTCCATCCCCGCTGAAGGTTTTGTCATAGAAAGCGGTTTAAATTCTAAACAAGGCATTTCAGCCACTCTTATAATAAAAAACGGGTCCTTAAAAATAGGTATGTTTGTGGCTACCGAGGGAGCTTACGCCCCAGTCAGATCCATAGAAAATTACAAAGGAGAAAATATTTTGGAGGTCAGCTTCTCCAGTCCAGTCCGCATAGTCGGCTGGAGCGCCCAGCCCAAAGTCGGCAATCAATTTAAAACATTATCAAAAAAAGAAGAGGCTATAAAATTCGCGGCTGAGGATATTAACCAAAAGACAAAAGAAAATCCAAAAAATCCCCAAGATGGACGAGTTCTTTTGGGCATAGTCATCAAAGCGGATGCCTTCGGGTCATTGGATGCCGTAGAGCATGAACTCCAAAAATTGGGCAATGAAAAAATAATGGTCAAAATAATTTCAAAAGGAGTTGGCGGCATCACTGAAAGAGACATCAAAACGGCAAGTGTAAAAAAATCCCTGGTGCTGGGCTTTAATGTAAACGCCGACAAAAGCGCCGAGATGCTTGCCATGCGGGACAAGATAGAGATAAAAACTTATAAAATAATATACGAGCTGGCGGATTTTGTTAAACAAAAAATAAAAGAGGCCACCCCGGTGGAAACCATAGAAATGACGACCGGCTCCGCCAAAATAATCAGAATTTTTAGCAAAAACAAAGACAAACAAGTGGTTGGCGGCCGAGTAACAGAGGGAGAAATAAAATCTGGAGGCGTGGCTGAAATTTTCCGTCGAGACGCTGAGATTGGCAGCGGTAAAATAAAAGAAATTCAAATTCAAAAAATAAAAACTGATATGGTAAAAGAGGGGCAGGAATTTGGCATAATGCTGGAATCCAAAACAGAATTGGCGCCAGGGGATATCATAAAAGTAATATCTCTCGTAAAACAGGAATAATTTATCTTTACTTTATGAGAATACCAATTAGACACAAGGACGAAAAGATGGCTTCTTTGATTTGCCAATTTGCCGCTGAATATTTTAGCGCTGAATCAAATAAAGATTCCCTGATGACTATAATCAAAACAGATATTCTTAATAAAGGCAAAAGAGCCATTATTTTTTTCACTGCCTGGCCGAGAGAAAAAGAACCTCAAGCTTTGGAATTTGCCAAGCGCCGCCGGCAAGATTTTCGCCGATTTGTGATGTCCAAAAAATCTTTCGGCTTTGCTCCAATGGTTGATTTCGCCATTGATGAAGGCGAGCATAATAGACAAAGAATAGATGAACTTCTAAATGAATCTCCCGTTGAAAATTTAGATAATAAAAGCTAAAATCATTTACATCTGGCCTGGTCGTCAAGTAGCAAGACAAGAGTCTGCAAAACTCTCATACGCGGGTGCAATTCCCGCCCAGGCCTCAATGCTTGAGTGGTGGAATGGTATACACGCAACACTTAAAATGTTGTCCCGAAAGGGTTGTGGGTTCGACTCCCACCTCAAGCACAAATTTTTGGAAAAAACTTTCTCTTATTGAGCAATCAGCTTTTTGTAAAACTCGCCGGTGGAAGAGACTTTACCCGAGAGCGCGTCTTTAATCCCCTGTTTGACAGCCGCGCTTAACCGATTCGGAGCGGACATATCTTTTGCTTGTTCGTATTCCAGATAACCGAAGAAATAGTTGGAAAAGAATGGCGAAACATACTCGTATTGTTTTTCACGGGCAAGATAAACCAGGGCCTGAATAAATTTTTGATCCAAGGGTGCCCAAAAACTGTAGGCATCGAGCGAATAAACTTCTTTTGACACGGCAATGCCGGCGGCATCGCCTAACTGCCATTTATACAGCCAGGCCTCATGAATGGCCACGCTTTTTCCGTTCTGTTTTGCCGTATCCGAAATCGCCAAAGCCCTGTCCAAAAAGTCTCCATCCGCCGGGTAGATATGGATGTTAAGAAAATCCAAAGAGGTTTCTTTAGTGTAGCGATTTGTCCAGGTCTGATAATCTTTCTGCCAGGTGCCGAAGCCAGCTCCATATTTGATGTTACTGGCGCCCGAATCTTTAAGCTTATTTAGGAAAAAATTAACCATACCCAAAGAATTATCCAGGCTGCCAATGGGGAAACCGGTGTTGGCTTGAGCCGTATCCGGTTCGTTCGCCACCGTCAAATAATGAGGTTGCAGTTCTTTGGCAATCGTTACAAGCATATCAGCCACTCTTTGTTTATAAGTGTCAAAGGTAAGACCTTGATAATATTGCTTGACCGGCAGGGTGGAGTAGTCCGGGAAAATAGGTTGAACTTCTATGTTTAAATTTAAACCCCGCTTCTTTATTTCGTTGCTAAGTTTTTTGTAAAAATCCAAAAATTGCTGGTATTTTTCGCCGTTCCTGAAATTTGGGTCGAGTAGAGGAAAGTTGATATCCACTGTGATGCCCGTTACTCCAATTTTTTTAAGCTGGTCTATATATTTAATGGACATATCGTAAATGTCGGGAGTCAGCAGAAGATCGCCATAGTTGGGATTGGCTGTAATCAGGCCGGCGCTATATATGACCGAGGAATTGGATTTGTTTCCTCTTGCCTCAACCTTGGCTATGAAATTATCAAGTTTCCCCTCCAACCGGTCATAAAGAGCTTGGTGTTGGCCTGGGATTGACCCTGGTTGGGAAGGGTTCGGCGAGCCGCCGTTGGGCGGAGTGGGCGCGGCCGGCTGGTTCTGGGATTTTTGAAATTTTAGCCAAGACAGGAATTTTCCTCCCTCCCTGCCCTTTCTATTCGCCGCTCCGATAACAAGCGCTGCTGCGAACAAAAAAATTAATACAAAAACGATGATTTTGCTCTTGCGTGTCATAGATATGATTATTGCTGGGGATAAATCTTATTTTCTTCGTCTCTGCCGAAAAGAAAATAAGCTAATACGCCAATTAAGGGTAAAATAAGACAAACAATTATCCAGAGAAACTTAATGCCGGCGCTCTTTTTTACACTGCCTAAAATATCAACCAGAGCTAAAATGAGCAACACCAGCCACAAAATGCCTAAAACCGCTTTAAGCCAAATTATTCCTAAAATTGCTTTAATCATAATTTTTAATGTTAGTAATATTAATTTTTTCGCGCGACAATAGAAGTTTTATTACCATCAATGGAAACCTGCAACTCCACGGTTTTTCCGACCGGGTAGTCTTTTTCTTGCTCTTCTTCGCTCACAATCACTCTCAAATCATAAAGACTATTTCTGCTTTGATCCGCTGTATCAGCCAAAAATACGCTCGGCTGGGCGCAGGCGCCGCGGTCGGGAGGACAGGCTTTTTCTCCGAGAAGAGTGCTGACGACAACACCGCGCACCGATATTGTTTTGCTATTTAAAGCGGAACGGTGTTCTACGGCAAATTTTACTGAAATCGGCTGAACGGGATCTGAAGTTATGGACAAATCAGGGTATGAAGCCAGCCCCGTTTGGTCCGGGTTTTCAGGCTGGACCGTTTCAGAACCAGCGTCCGCGACTTCCTGTATGGAATTTATGTCAATTGTCCCGGCTACATCATATGCTTGCGTTTCCGATCCGGATGACTGTTTGGGGCTAAATACACCGGAAATCTCAACCTGCGTTCCGGTTTCAGAAAATTCATTGCTTGAGCTGAATTGGGAAAGATTTTTTAACCCATAATACTGGCCGCTTTCCGCTTTTATTCCAACAGCGCACTCCATTGTTTGCGGTCCGGATCCTAATTTGGGCAAACAGGTTATTGTGCCATTAACCGCGATAGGCCCAGCCGCCGGCGTCGTCAGCGCCGAGTTTCCAGCCCAGGGCAATTTATTTTGCCGCCAAGCGATATAAGCGCCCGCGACCAGCGCCACAGCAACTAAGATTATAACGATGCTCGAAAATCCTTTTTGGTTCATATATTTAAATTAAAAAATTAATTTTTCTTTACCTTAATAATTTTTGCCGCCGCCAGCTTTGAGCATCTTAAGTATAAGTCATTTCGGTCAATCTTTCAACCGCCATTCTTTCATTTCTCATTCTCACAAATTTCTGCTAAAGTAAGTGCGAGCTTGGTACAATAGAGACACCGAATTATTTAAAAAATAATTTGAAAATAAAATAATAAGTATCCGCTCATAGCTCAGCTGGTAGAGCAGCTGCCTCTTAAGCAGACGGTCCCAGGTTCGATTCCTGGTGGGCGGACAAGCCAAAAAAATCAAACTGCTTTGAATTTTTTGGCTTGTCCGAGCCGGAGCTATATTTTTGTTTTACGAAGCAAAGGTAAAAATGGCGAGGCGGCCTACCCGCCATGCTTCGCAAGGCGATGTGGGTGGGGGTCGCGGAAATTTCGTTTTGACAAAAACGAAATTATCCGTGACGACAAGTGGCACAAATGGGCAGGTGGTGAAATGGCAGACACACCAGCTTTAGGAGCTGGCGCCGCAAGGCATGGGAGTTCAAGTCTCCCCCTGCCCACCAACATTCTAAATTAGAAAACAATTTTTTTAAAAATATATATTAGACGCTGAGCGTCTAATATTGTGTTAAAAAATATTGATGATATAATGAGAACAGGTTTTCATTCCGACAGCAGCTTTTGCCAGCCTACGCTAAAGCTTCGGCTTGGTGAAAGAGGAAAGTCCGAACACAGATCCCGAGAGTTAAATCGAGGGAAAGAGTAGTGGGTAACGCCCATCGCCAATTTTGTTCACTGAAAGTGAATACAAAATTGAGCGTTCCGAGCGAAGTCGAGGAACAATCCTTCGACAGGCTCAGGATACTCAAATTTGTAACCACCTTTAGTGGACAAATTTGGTAGAGATGCGAACAGAAACGACCCGGTTAAGTCCGGCTGAAACGCGCTAAATTCTTACTTCTGTGCAAGGCCGTATTCTAGTAGAAATACTAGTTTGTGCCGCTTGAGTCCTAGAGTAATTTAGGACCTAGATAAATTGCTGTTAAAACCAGAATTCGGCTTATGAGAATGAAAACCTAACATGTGCAAAAACTGCCCGCAATGGCAGTTTTTGCTTGCTTTTTTATATGAGATGTGATATAAGTAATAGCGGAGAGGAACTTTACACAATGCTTTTGATCATCGTTCTGTCTTTGGTTTTTTTGGTGCTTGTTTTGTATCGACTCGCACTCTCGGACATATTCTTCGGGACTTGTCCCGAGGGACAAATAAAAGTGATTACAGTGGGAGAATCGTATCATGATTTTTTTCACTCGGTCACCGGGTACAAAAAAGTTGATAATAAACTTGTACTCCTTGAAAAAGGGGAGAAAGACCGACGGAGTTGGCGACAACGTCGTTTGGGTATCTATTGGATTGGTCCATGGCCACTTTACAAAGTCCCATACTATCAATTTGATTGGCCAACAATCACTAGGGGCGAAAAAGAGGAAATTGAAAGAAAGAGCAAAAAGGTAAATACTATCTTTTTCCGTTTTGAGTACCCCTTGGAGTTTAAGGGGATGGAAACCTCAGACAACTTCAAGATGACTGTTGTTATACAAGTTCTGGTTGAGGTTTTCTGCCCAGAATTGGCACGGTTCAAGGCCAGAAATTGGCTAAATGTTCTCAAAGCTGCAATTGAATCAAAAGTGAGAGATTTTGTTGGAAGCAAAACTTTTGAGGAGATTCGCGGATTGAAAACGGAAAAAACTTTGGAAAAAGACAACTTTGTCAAAGATCTCCTTGACTTGAATAAGAGAGAAAATGATGATGCTAATCCCGGAATGGAAGACATTATCGGAGTTAGGATCGTCACGACCAATTTTCAGAGAATAGACGCCGAAGACCAAAAGGCGATTGACGCTCTAGAAAAGAAAGCTGTCGCGGAGAGAGAAGCGCAGGCCAGATTGGCCGCCGTTGAACTTGATGTACAAATCGCCGAAAAAAAGGCGATGGCGAGAAAAAAGGAGGCCGAAGGAGAAAAGGCTTTTTTGGATTCAACAACTATGCACCTTGCCACAAACCCAGAGGCCGCAAAGATAGCAGCTATTCAAGCCCTACCAAAAACTCTCCAAACTCTTGTTCAAGAGGGGGCGGTGAATGTGTCCGTTGGAGGACCAAAAAAAGACTGACAGGCCTTAAAAGCCATAATCAAGGGGTATTTGCTGAAAAATGCAGATACTCTTTACTTTTTAATATAATTTGATATAATACAATAGGATTTAGTTCCAACAGAAAGGAGTAATAGATGCGAATAGCATTAAGAAAAACGGCTCGTCTCTTCTTGTGGGCTGTTCTTATTGGCTCACTCATTGGGTTTGTTCTCAATGTCTCCGTCATAGCATTTGGGTTTTTCCAAGAACTCTCTTGGCCGAGATTTTCGTGGCAATGGGTTGTCCCATTTTCATGGGGGTTGGGTGTCGCCACGACTGTTCTTTTGGTGGGGGTATCTCTTCTTTCCTGGAGTATTTTAAAACGCGTCAAAAAAGAAGAAGATACAAAAAAAACAAACATCGATGATAGTACCACAAAAGAGGCCGCCGGAAAAAAAGAACAAGAAAAGGTGTCTTCCAAAGGCATTTGGTGGAAGTGGATATTGTGGGTTGCGGGAGTAGGGCTAGTTTTGTGGATGGGGTCTGGTATTTATGAGTACTTCTCTTCTTCTAATAGAAGTATCATAAGTAGGACATCAACCGTCAATCTATCCCACAGCGCGCCGGTGGAAATTGCCAGATTGGTGATTTGCGGCTGCGAGTCCAACTGCAGACAGTTTGAGCCCGGAACCAAAATTCCGACAAGGAATAAAGAAAAGGCTTCGACGGCCTTCGGCAAGTACGGGTTTTTGGAGTCGCATCGGGAACCAGCTTTGAAACTCGGCTTTGACCTTAACACGGAGGAAGATCAGGACCTGTACTTCGCGCATCTCTACAGCGAGAGCAAGACCAAACATTGGGAAGCGGATCCACGTTCGGTCGCTTGCTGGGAACCAAAGCTCCGGGCTTATGCCTGGGGTGGAGAAGCGGTAGCCATAGTAGTATCTGCCCCAGTTAAAGAATTCAGCAATCCCAGTATCCCTTTGCAACATAAAGGGACAACAGCTGATTTCACCGGCTTTGGCAAGAAGTACACAGTAAGATGGAATAAGGGTCGGCCAGATCAGGTTGATGAGGATCTGCCCAGGCCCGAAGGTGTAAAACCAAAAAACCCACCTATCACTTACAGCTTTCAACTCAAGTCGAGGGAGCTGGAAGCTGTGCCAATAACAGTAAAACTCTTCTAGGGAGAGCGCGTCATTCGCGCCTCCCTTATTTTTTTATATAACTAAAACATCTATAAACAGAAAAATCTTCCTCCGCAATCAATGCCGAAAGTGGCCAAGACTAAACGCAAAATGCCGTAGACGGAAAACATTATGAAAAGACCGATGATTCCGTATTTGACATTATTTTTGCTTGTGGCATCCTTGCTGTCCGATTTCCATATCATTTCCGCTATGCCGTAAAATAAATAAATAGTGGCAACGGTAAAACCAAGCACAATAAGCGGGTTCAAAATAAGATTGGCTATTTTTCCCAAAAGGTCGGTCACTGATGCTACTGCGGCAAGCATAGTTGCATTATAGCAAGTCAAAATAAAAATGCGAAAGTCTTATCCCCCGCATTTTTACCACACATGCCAGGCTGAATTATTTTGGGATAAGAGGACTCACCGAGGGAGCGCCTTGTTCCGTAACTCCGACAGCAGTGCCGATGAATCTTACCAATCCCCAAACAGAAGCCATGACGAAGAGGGCTACAACGCCATAAATCATTGTCTTTTTTGCATCAATTTTGCTCTCCTCTCCACCAAATATATATTTTACCAAACCATAGAAGAATCCGAGCAGGGCTATAGCAAACAAAATTGGAATGACTTTATTCACTATGGTGCCTATATCGACAACCAGTCCCTCCACATTGCCAAGGGCGGCAAAAGAAACGAGGGGCAGCGCCAGAGCGCCAATTGTTATCATTAACTTTTTCATATTTATAATATTATTTTCTTGCCTTGCCGAAGCTTCAGCGAAGGCAGGTTATTAATAATTTATTAAAATAAACGACCATTTTTAATTTCTTTTAAAATACCATTTTTCGCGCTCAAGTTCAATCGGTAATCCACAGCTAATCAGTAATTACCAGTATCAATGAATCCCCCTCCACCACCACCCGAACCGCCAGTTACAGTCGGTATTGGAACAGAAGGAATTTCAGTGACACCAAGTTCGGTTTTTATAAAATAAACAATGCCCCAGATTGATGATATTACAAAAAGAGCCACCACTCCCCATACCATTATTTTCTTGCCCTCGTCTTTATCAGTGCCGGCGGACCAGATATATTTGGCCACTCCGTAAAAAAAGTACAGAACAGCCAAAGTGAAAGCCAAAGGAGCGAGAACGCGTGTCACTATATAACTGGCTTGTTCAAGCAAACCTCTGGTTTTGTATAGATTTTGGGCGTTAGAGAGAACCGGCAGAGCGGTTAATATGACGGCAAAATAAATTTTTTTCAGCATAAATTTCAATTATTGATAAATTATTTTATAGTCGGTATCTTCATTGTGGCATCACTTCCTGTAATGTTTAATTCCCCCCTGAGAAAAGTTACAATGCCCCAGATTGATGACATTACGAAAAGAGCCACCACTCCCCAGACCATTATTTTCTTGCCCTCGTCTTTGTCTGTGCCGGCGGACCAAATATATTTTGCCACTCCGTAAAAGAAAATTGCCAAAGCTAAAGTAAAAGCGATGGGAATGAGATAATCTGTTACTATAAGCTTGACTTGCTGAAGTAAACCGCTAGTATCAGTTAAGTACCCGGCAGCGGAGGCAAAAAGAGGCGAGATTAAAATTATTGAAGCAAAACAAATTTTGTAAATTCTATTCAGCATAAATTTTAATTATTGATAAGGTTTGTCTATTTTTTCTATAGCCGGCAAGGTAAGCTCGTTTCGGATAAAGCTGATTATACCCCATATAGAAAAAGCCACAAATATGCCTACAATGCCCCAGAGCATCATTTGACGGCCTTCTTCGGCTGCCCTATCGCTGCTAGCTCCCTTTCCTATATATTTTGCTACACCCCAGAAAAAATAAAATAGGCACAAAGCGAAAGCTAGTGGTATCAATGTGCTGGTTACTATGCCAAACGCCGTGTTTATTAACTCAATCATTTTTTGAAATTTATTTGAGGTATTAGAGGAATCCCGTCTTTTGTTCCAAAACCAAACTCGCTTTGCAAAAAGGAAATAATTCCCCAAATGGCGATAAGGGCAAACATTCCGACAACGCCCCAAATAAGCAGATTTTTGCTTTCCTTTATTTCTTTCTCACTGCCGGCTGATTTTATAAATCGCGCCACCCCCCAGACAAACATTAAAAAAGCAATCGCGCCTAAAAATGGAATAAGACTTAATCCTATATTGGTGAATAGAACTATAATTTCTGTTAAATCTGTTGGTTTTGCAACTGCCGCCACTTTGTTTTATTATTTTTAATTTATGTTCTTAATTGGTCAATAGTCTCTTGAATCGCTTCTGAAATCACCCGAGCCCCTAAAAGTATGGCCGCGCCTATAACAGCCCAAAGCAAAGCGTCGTGAGCCGTTTTGATTTTGCCGGGATCGCCCCGAGCTGTTACATACATGAACCCCGCATATATTATCATCATTACAGCCACTACCCCGCCGATTGGTATCAGAATATCATTGACTATGGTTTCTATCAGGCCTTCTATGGTGTCTTGCTTAAACGGATTTTTTATTTCAATGTTTATTGGTGAAGGAGTGGTAACCGTAGCATCAGGTGATGGAGTGGTCACTTTAGCATCTTGTGCAATAATTGAAAACGGAGCGATAAATATTATAATCATTAAAATCAGTGTGAGAATACTAGAAATATTTTTTATATCCCCGCGCATAATTTTTTTCATAAAATTTTTCATTATTTTTTAACTCCCTCAACCGGCACAGCTTGTCTGAAGCCGTATTTATCGGTCAAAAGGGTGTTTGTTATGGTATTAACAATAATCCAAGCGGCCAGAATAAAGACCAGGCCTTTGGCAACTTTCCACATCATATCTTTGGCGTAACTTTTTTGATCGGAAATGCCGGTTGTCATATAAATAAACCCGGCCCAAGCGAAAACTCCCGCCGCCACCGGCACCGAAATCATTATAATCCAGTTTATTATATTGTTCACTAATTTTAGAAGATCCTGATAACCACACTCTGGTTGCTTACCAGTTATGTTGCCGTTAGCATCAATTATGTTGCCACCGCAAGGAACAAACGGTCCTTGAGCAAAAATTAAAACAGGCATTATTAAAATGAATAAAATTAGAAATGGCAGAAATTTTTTTAATGTTTGTGTCATTTTAATAATAAATCCGCAAGTTCTCGGCTGGCTTGATTTACCGCTCCTCCCGTTCTGGCTCTGCCGCTTGTGATTGATTCTATCATGTTCTTAAATATTGCATTCGTTTCGTCCGGTGACGGATCCAGCCAGCCTTTGGCTCTAATGGCGCTGTCGTAGAAAACGCTTTCATAAGCATTTGCCGGTTTTTGATTTAAGAGGTCGCGCCTCGGCGGCGGCAATCGTAGAACTTTACTGAAAGATTTGGCGCCGTCCGCTCCTGCCAGAATGGAGATAACGCCAAAAGCGGCGTTTGGATTTTTTGACGATTTAGTGATGGCAAAGGCGTTAAATTTGGCAAAAGAAACATTGATGCCGCCTTCGCGAGAAACCGGCATATTTGCCACATCAAAATTTAAGTTTGGATTTTTTAGCTGCAAGTTTGCTATCTCGCTGGCAAAGCCGAAATACAAAGCCAAGTCGCCGCTTAAAAAATAACTGGTGGAATTGGATAAGGAGCGGTTCCAAGAGTAGGAAGGTTTGGCCGGGTTGCTAAATTCGGTATAAAAATTAACCGCCGCTTCCGCCGGCATAGTCGGCTTACTGAAAGAATCGCCAAAAACGCTTTGCACTTTGCCTCCGCTCCAAATAGTAACCGGTGTGCCCGCTTGCATAGCCAAATTTAAAATTATTTCTTTAGCATGAGAAATATTAGTAAATTCCCCGAATGCTACCGCGCTTTTTGAAATGTTCAAAGCGCCGTCTTTCTTGGATATAACATTGGCCAGATTATAAAATTCGTCCCAATATTTTGGCGGTTGGGTAATTTTAGCTTCGGTAAATAAAGACAGGTTCCAATACATCACCAAAGGATCAACTGATACCGGCAGCGCCAGTACTCCTTCTGGAGCCATATAAATTTCGGCCCCCTCTATAAAGGAATCCTTGAATTGCCTTTCGGTAAACACATTATATGGAATGGGAAAGACTTTGTTGCGATGCTTTAATATCTTTTCAGACGGCAGCATAAAAATATCCGGACCGTCTCCGGAGGCCAGCGATTCTATAAAATTGGCGTCAAAATTATCTTCCGATTTTTCAACATATTGGACATTATATTCTTTGCTTTGATACAGAGGAGTTGACTGGATAATATTGCTGAAACTGATTTGAGGAATGGTACCCCAAACAACAACATTAACCGCATTTTTCGTATTGCCCCGGTAAGCCGAAAAAATTATAACGCCTCCGATTAAAAATACCCCAAACACTCCCATTAAAATTATTTGAAATTTCGTCATGCTTATATTATACAGAAACTCCAAAACCTCTGCACCTTAAAAAGTGGACTGCCGAGATGGGCATCTTCTCGGCAGATTATTATAAACAAATGAAGGAAGCGATGGAGTCGCCAAGGTGGAGCTTCATAATGCGGACACCTTGGGTGGAACGGCCGAGAGACGGTATTTCGGAAAGACCGAGGCGGATGACTTGGCTCTTTTTTGACATGGCGACTGCTTCTTCTTCCTGACCAGTGACCACAGCCGAGGCGATAATTTCGCCGGTTTTGGCGGTTACCTTGCTGGTTTTGATGCCTGAACCGCCGCGTTTTTGGATTTTATATTCTTTTATTGATGTTTTTTTACCATAACCGTTTGCCCCCATAGTCAAGAGCGCCGCCGTCTTTTCAGTTTCTTTGGGAACAGGATGGGCTCCAATAACTCTATCTCCCTTCTTAAGTTTTATAACTCTGACACCTCCGGCAGTACGACCCATTTCTCTGACATCGGATTCTTTAAATCTTATCGACTGGCCTTTAGAAGTAACAATCATGCAGGAATCGCCTTTGGCCATTCCAGAAACAGAAATCAATTTGTCCCCATTTGAAAGTTTAATGGCAATGATGCCGCTGGCCCGTACATCATGGAAGCTGGCAGCTGAAACTTTTTTGCCGGTGCCGTTTTCAGTAATCATCATCAGAGAAAGGTTTTTCCCATCCATTGGCGAATTTTTCAAATTTTTAGGCATCGGCAAAATAGAAGTGACCCGCTCTCCTTCCGAAAGCGAGATGAAGTTCATAATTGATTTGCCGCGGGTGGCTCGTTTGCCTTCCGGCAATTCATACATTTTTATCTGATAGGCCTTGCCTCGGTCAGTGAAAAAAAGCAGGTCGGAATGAGCGCTGGCAGTCAAGAAATTGGTGACAAAATCTTCTTCTTTGGTATCCAAATCAATCACCCCGACACCGCCCCGTTTTTGCTTTCTATATTCATCCGGGCTGGTTCTTTTTACATAGCCGCCAGCGGTCAAGATGAGAGTATTTTCTTCATCGGCAATCAAATCTTCCATTGATAAAACTTTAACACCGCCTTTAACCACTTTAGTCCTGCGATCATCTCCATATTTTTCTGAAATATCTGATAATTCTTTTTTTATTATGGAAAGAATTTTTCTGGGGTTGGCCAAAATACTTTTCAGTTCTTCTATTAGCTTTTGGACTTCAAAAAGCTCGTCTTCAATTTTTTGCCTTTCCAGACCGGCAAGTTTTTGCAGGCGCATTTCCAAAATGGCATTGGCTTGTAATTCCGAAAATCTGAAAGCTTGCATCAAATTTATCCGAGCAGTGTCAACATCTTTGCTTTTCTTTATAAGCTTTATGATTTCGTCAATATGGTCAAGAGCTTTTTTAAGGCCGATTAAAATGTGCTCTCGCGCTTCTGCTTCCCAAAGGTCAAACTCAGTCCTTCTTTTGACTACTATTTGCCTATGCTTTATAAACTCTTCCAAAATGCTTTTAATAGAAAGAGTTTGGGGCACTCCGTCAACCAAAGCCACCAGGTTCAGATGAAAAGTGTCTTCCAGCTGGGTGTGCTTGTACAAAAAATTTAAAATCTTTTGCGGATAGCTGCCGTTTTTAAGGTCAATGACTATTCGGATGTCTTTGGTTGATTCATCGCGGATACCTTTGATGCCTTCTATCTTTTTGTCCCGAACCAACTCGGCAACCTTCATTATAAGGTCCGCTTTATTCACCCTATAAGGAATGGAGGTGATAATTATTTGCGAATTATTTTTATCTTCCGCTATTTCAGCTACTCCGCGAGCCACGATGCCGCCTCGGCCGGTAGCATAAGCGTGATGAATATCCTTGGCATTGAAAATAATCCCGCCCAGCGGAAAATCCGGGCCTTGTACAAATTGCAACAAATCTTCAGTGGTGGCTTCTTTGTTGTCTATCAAATAAGCGGCGGCATCCACCACTTCCCGAAGGTTGTGGGGCGGAATGTTGGTGGCCATGCCAACTGCGATACCCAAGGTGCCGTTCAAAAGAAGTTGGGGCGCGGCGGCTGGCAAAACCGACGGCTCTTTTTTGGTGGCATCATAATTGGGAATCCAGGCCACTGTTTCTTTATTGATATCGCGCAAAAGTTCGGAGGCTACTTTGCTCATTTTGGCTTCGGTATAGCGCATGGCGGCGGCGCTGTCGCCGTCTACTGAGCCAAAGTTGCCCTGACCAATCACCAGCGGATAGCGAATGCTAAAGTCTTGAGCCATTTTGACCATGGCTTCATAGGCGGCGGTATCGCCGTGCGGGTGATAATTTCCCAATACCTCTCCGACTACAGCCGCCGATTTTCTGGTTTTGGCGGAGGCGGTCAACCCCATGGTGTGCATAGCGTAAAGAATGCGGCGATGCACCGGCTTCAAGCCGTCTCGCACATCAGGCAAAGCCCGGTCGGTAATAACAGACATGGCGTAGTCAATAAAAGACTTTTTCATCTCGCTGACAATAGAGCGCGAAATAACACCCGTGTGGGTGCTTGTTTCTATGCTGTTATTTTCCTCTTTCTTGGCCATTTATACTTTATATTATAGCAAAATTTGCCAGCACAATCAACAAAAATAACTCACCCTTAACCCCCTTATAATCAAGGGGGAGAAATAAAAAACATTAAGCTCTGTGTTTGCCCTTGCGAACCGGAGCTTTACTTTTTTATTTTCCGTACAACTGGGGGTGGGTTCCGATGGCCACGAATCTAAAGATATTCTTACTTACTTCGGTATAAATAGCTCTGAAATTACCTGTTATATTTATACTTCTGTAACCTAAGTATTTACCAGACAAAGCATGGTCATCCAATAATGGATGTCTTCGGTCTATCAAAAATAAATCTAATCTATTGTTAAAAGCAATTTTAATCTTTTTAGAAACTTTTGCATACATCTTCTTGAATTTGGCATCAAAGATCGCATGCATAAAATTTTTATGAATTTAGCCAACGAACAGCATCTTTAGCATTACTAAATATTGGTGATAGATTTTTACCTTCTTTCCAATTTTTTTCAGATTCTTTAATAATTTTTTCTAATTTTTTAGACATTGGATAAGAAGGTTCGCCAAAATAAACACCTTTGTTTTCAGTAAATTGATGGAGTTGAGCATTTATAAAAGTAGAAAAAGGCAGACCCATTTTTTTTAGCATTTTTTGAGTTTTTTCCTTTATTCCTTTATCTATTTTTATACTAACAGCAACTTTTGACATATTATTTAAATCTTAAACTAGTATTGCCATAGTATATACTATAGCAATACTAGTGTCAAATCGAAATATGGATATCTTTTATTTCCTCTCATAAACCTCGATGCTGGTAATAAACGGCACAAAAACGGCCGACATTGAGTCTTTAAATTTTTGATATTGTTTGCCTATTTCATCAAAAGCGGTGGTAAATGTTTCCTTTGAATTTTGGATTGGTGAAGGAACTGATTTGGCTGAAATAACGTTGGCCGCTTGATTTTTAGATATTGCATTATCATTTCCAAAACTTATAAAACCTCTATAAAAAGCAAAACTAATAAATATAAAAACAGAAAGTGTTACTGCTAATCCCAGGGCCATTCTATTTCTATATTTTTCTGGTTTTTGTAAAATATCTTTAAACATAATTTCTAATTATTCCGACTTCACTGCGCTTCCAGCACCACAACTTCTCCTTCTTTACCTTCCAAATCTTTCTTTTTTACAGTCAATTTTTCAATGGCTTTTACTCCTTCTTCTCCCCCTTCTTTCAGAAAAGCTTTGAGAGATTTTTCGTCGTAGTTCATGGGAATAATTATAGACGGTTCAAGAGAGACTGCAAATTTATAGGCTTCGGCTGGATTTAATGTCCCATTGCCGCCAATAGGCGCAAAAAGTATATCAACGCCATCAATGCCCGCCTTGGTTTCGTTCGGAATTTCAGCGCTATTTAAAGCCCCCAAAAAACATAAATTCATATTTTCAAAATTGACAGTGTATATGGTGTTGATGAATTTTGAACCGCCATAGTTTGAAGAGCTGATTAATCCTTTTATAAAAACCCCCCGTATTTCGTATTCGCCCGGACCGTTAGTAATGAAAGCTTGCTTTTCTCCCCTATTTACTTGATCAATACCGTTCATATCGGGATGATTCAAGGAGATAAGAGCTATATCCGCCCCAAAATTGCCCGTCTTGAACTTGGATTTTTTTGAGACCGGATCAAAAGCCAAAACCGTGTCCCCAAATTGAACCCTAAACGATTGCGCGCCCTGATATGAAATAATCATACAGACATTTTAGCATGAAATTTCAAAATTAAAAACTTTTCTTTTTGCCGAATTTTGATTAAACTGATTCCTATGACGCTCACCACTCACGCGATAGTCGGAGCATCTATAGCCAATATTTTGCCGAGCCATCCGGTCCTGGGTTTTACGGCCGGTTTTGTCAGCCATTTTTTGCTGGATGCCATTCCGCACTGGGATTACTTTCTGGCTTCTGTCAAAAAAGACCCCGATAACCCGATGAACAACGATATAGCTTTCAACAAAAATTTTATTTTTGACCTGTTTAAGATGGGCGCTGATGCCGCTCTTGGCATTATAATATCTTTGTTTTTATTCGGTTTTTCAAATTCACATCTGATTTGGATGCCGCTTTGGGGCGCTATTGGCGCTTTGACTCCCGATGCCTTGCAGTTTGTTTATTTAAAATGGAGATACGAACCGATAAAAAGTTTGCAGCGATTTCATATTTGGATTCATGGGAAAGAAAAATTAAATAGCCGACCGGTTTTAGGAATTTTTTTACAGATAGTTGTGATTCTTTTCTTCGTGGCAATTTCTAAATTAGTAGCTTAAATGCGGGCGTCTCGGGTTAAGTACCCATAAGATTAGTAATCATAAGCGTATTTTAGCACGCTTGGCTTGCTTCTGCAGAAGCTCTCGGGTCTAGACACAAACATTTGGATATGATATAAAACTATGCGGAGGTGTATTATGTCAAACAAAAGAAGAAAGAGGGACATTCTTCGTCGGCTCGCTAAGTTGTCATACGACGGCCTTGAACTAAGTCGGGATCTCTTCGGTCCTGTGCCAGATCATGATTTCGAGCTTTCTCACTACGTTGGTTTCTTAGACAAAGTCTGTTCAAAAGAAGACTTGTTGCGAGGACTTCAGGAACTTGACCCTTTTGTGGACAACGCCCACGCCGCCGCCAAATCCATGTCTGACGAGGATTTTTTGGCCTTTAAAATAGCACTCAAACATGTGCGACAACAAAGTGCAGTTCAGCTCTGGAATCCAGATCAATATGAACTCGAACTTCATATTAATCCAGTAATGCAGGAAAAAACGCCTAACGAAAGAGACCCTGAGTATATTGCCGAGCGATTTGGATCTATCATTATCCCCGAAAGATTTATTAAGGCGGGGATTATTGCTAAAGAAGCAGCGACTTCTCTTGAAGTTGCTCTTGGCAGAATCTATGAGTTTGAGATGGGTCTTTAATCTGGTTGGCGGATGTCTTTTTACATCCGCCCAAATCTAAGTTCATAATTATTTACGTTACGAATTTAGATTTGATTCTACATCTAATTAAAGACCTTCGGGTCTTCCGATAAAAAAGTCTAAATGCGGTGTCTTGGCGTTTCAAACTTTAGGGTTGAATCCTTGTAAGGGTATTTTAGCAGATTTTCCAGCGCTCTGCCGAGGCCTCGGCATAGGTCTGTTCTAAAGTTAAACACGAAGATACTAGCCCTAAAGTTTACGCCAAATATATTCTGAAAGAAGGTACTAACGAAGAGAAACGAGAAATTATGGGTTGTTTTAAATCAAGATTAAAAATTACCAAGGGTGTAATTGAGGTCGAAAATTGAGCTTTATTTTTGTCCAAATTTGGATTAAACTGAATGTATGGAAATAACTCGAAATTTTAAGAAAATATCCAAAAAAGACTCGGTTTTAGCTGGTGGTAAAGGTGCTTCTTTGGGTGAAATGACACAGGCAGGTATACCTGTTCCGCCTGGTTTTGTTGTATTGTCGGCCGCTTTTGACCAATTTTTACATGAGACGGATTTAACTCAAGAAATTGATGCTATTTTAAAAACAGTAGATCATAATTCTATACATACAGTAGAAGACGCTTCTGAGAAAATTAGAGGATTGGTAGAAAGCAAAGAAATTCCTAAAGATATTGCAGAGGAGATAAACAAAGAATTTGAAAAATTGGATTCAAAATTTGTGGCTGTTCGTTCCTCAGCTACTGCCGAAGATGGCTCCGAGCATGCTTGGGCAGGACAATTAGAAAGTTTCTTAAATACTACAGAAACAAATTTGCTGGAAAATGTAAAAAAATGTTGGTCTTCCCTTTTTACTCCACGAGCCATATTTTATCGTTTTGAAAAAAGTCTCTATGGTACTGAAATATCCGTGGCAGTTGTGGTTCAAAAAATGGTTCAATCGGAAGTGTCTGGCATTGCTTTTTCTGTCCACCCAATTACCGAAGATCCTAATCAGCTCATTATCGAAGCTGGGTTTGGTTTAGGAGAGGCTATTGTTTCTGGTTCAATTACACCTGATAGCTATGTGGCTGAAAAAGATTCAAAAAAAATAATTGATATAAATATAAGCACACAAACAAAAGGATTGTTTAGAAATCAAAATGGAGGCAACGAATGAAAAAATATCACAGAACCCAAAGCCTCTTCCCAAGTTTTAAACGAAAAACAAATTTTAGAATTGGCCGAACTGGTAATAGAAATTGAAAATCATTACGGCTTTCCTTGCGACATAGAATGGGCATTTGAAAATGGAAAATTCTACATTGTCCAAAGCAGACCAATTACTACATTATTAAAAAAATGATTCAGCCAAAAGATTACCAATTGCTTTTTCAAATAGAAACAAACCATCTGATATCAGATTTATTCGCTCAGCACTATAAAAATCTGCATTGCCTGCTTGTCCTCAAAGACAAGCTCTGGAAGAGCTATATTCCCGTTGAAATTAGGGAAAAAACTCTGGATGAGGGGCTGGGGCTCTACGGTGACACAAATAAATTCAATGAATTCAAAACAGAATTTGAAAATTATAGAGGCTTGACCCCCAAAAAGCTTGAGAAAACACTTTCTGACGAATTAACGCCGGAGAACATAAAGGAATTTTTATTGGCAATATCTGGGGTCTGGAAATTCTATTCCAAAACAGAGTTCTTTTATACTGATAAAGCGGCTGCCAAGTTGATTGAAACCGGAGATACCCAACTGAAAAACAATCTTAAAGAGCTTGAGCAAATAAAAAATGAGGGAAGATCTTTTATGAATTCCCTTATTTTTACTGAAAATTGCTATTTAAACAGGTTACTCGCTTTAATTTCTACAGAGACAAGAATTTCAAAGGAGGATTTGAAGTGGTATGGCATAGAGGAAATATCAGAGATGATGGAATTGGGTGATAAAGAAATAACAAATAGGAAAAAGTTTTTTGCCATGCTTAGCGACGGCAAAGAGCTTAGATACATTTACTCCGATACGGAAGAATTTGATAAATTTTTCTTATTTGAAGATAAAAAAGAAATCCGAGGAACTATAGCAAATAAAGGAATTATTCGGGGAAAGGTCAAAGTCATTCCCCAGAATTATTATGCTGATTTTTCCATCCTCAAAAAATTGTTTGAGGAAATGGGCAAAGGTGATATTTTGGTAGCAGAAACGACGTCGCCGGAACTTATGCCTGCATGTTCAAAAGCCGGTGCAATCATCACTAACCAGGGCGGCTTGCTTTCCCACGCAGCTATTGTTAGTCGAGAGTTAAATATACCTTGCATTATAGGCACTGGAAACGCAACGGAAATTTTGAAGGATGGAGATATGATCGAGGTTGATGCAAATAATGGAGTTGTAAAAATTTTGAAAAATGAATAGCCAAAATATAAATTCAAAAGATTGGCAGTATGAGTTTCAGCAAAGAGGAGGACACCCATTGCTCATGGCAGATTTTTGGTGTGAAGCCCTTTGTTTTAATTATCCAAAAGAAATTGGTCTGAATATAAAAGGGTTTGATTATTTGATGACTTCGGAAAGCAAGGGGTACTACAAAAAAGGACAAAGAGAAGCAATCATTGAAAAATTCAAAGACAGGTTAGAAAAAGATCCGGAATATCTGCAGTATATTTTCAAAGGCACAAAAAATACTATCGATGAGTTCGACTCTTTCATGACTTCTGGTTCAAGAAGTTGGGATGTTTTTGTAGAAAAATTTTTAAATCTTGTGCCCTGGTACTATATCCCATGGTATATAACTGAGTTTAATTTTATTTCTGACAAAGTAGTAAGAGGTCTAGAAAAATATAAGGAACGGATCGAGAAAATTACTGATTTGAACAATGCTACCATGATCCTATTGTTTCCAAACAAAAAGATGGGGTTTCAGGAGGAGCAAAAGTTGTTTTATAAATTGGTTGAACAGACCAAATCCGGAAAGAAAATAAACATCAGTGAGTATTTGGAAAATTTCGGATGGATGAAGACCTTTGTTTTGGTCCCAGTTGAACCCCTGAATGAAAAAGAGTTGGAGGATAAGATAGATGCGGCCATAAAGGAAAAGTCTGACGAGACCTATAGACTACAACAAGAAAGAAAAGGTAAGGATAAGGAATTGGTTGATGAATTAGAAAAAATATTCACTTCTGACAATGAATTGAATGAGAGCATAAAAGATGCCCGATACCTTGGTTGGCTTCTGACTTGGAGCGTTGAGGATTCTATGAAGACGTTTGCTAGCGGTATTCCTTGGTATAAAGAAATAGCAAAAACCATAGGAGTCAAATATGAAGATTGGGTTTATCTTACTATCTCTGAAATCTCAAAATCTTTGAAAGCTAGAAAATCTGTCGTTTCTGAAAAAGAAATTCTGGAAAGGAAAAAGGCCAATATTTTATATATTTTAGATGGTAAAGTAGAAGTGATATTCGGAGATAAAGCGACAGCAATAATTGACTCTCTTAAACAAGAGGAGAAGATCGGCATAGAAGAAAATGTAAAAGAGATTATTGGTAAATCTGCTTCCCCCGGAAAAGTGCGTGGCAAGGTTAAAATTTGTCCAACGGCCCAAGATTCACATATTGTAGAGGACGGAGATATTTTAGTTACTGGAATGACTACTCCAGACTATGTTCCTGCAATGAAAAAGGCCGGAGCAATTGTAACAGATGAAGGTGGGCTACTTTGTCATGCTGCCATAATTTCTCGCGAACTTGGCAAACCTTGCGTGATAGCTACAAAAATTGCCACAAAGGTTTTAAAAACTGGTGATTTGGTAGAAGTGGACGCAGATAATGGAATCATTAAAAAAATAAAGAGCTAATAATTTTTCATGGATATAAAAACTAAATACTTCAAGAAGATAGATTTTTGGGCCAGAGAGCTAAGATTACCTCTCTTTTGGCTTACAGACTCCAAACATAATATTGTTAAAGAAGGAGCATTGGTTCTTTACAAAAATAATATTATTCATGTTTATCATCTGGACGACATCGAAACAAAATTAAGTGACAGAGAGTACAAATTTTTTTTCGACAAACTAAAAGCAGCAAGTTACAAAAAACGAGTTGATGAAATCAGGGACTCAATCAAACAGATAGTAAATGCACATGCCAGATTGAAAGTCCACAAATTGACGGATAAAGAATTGGAAAAGAGGGTTTTTGAACTGATAAGTTTTTTGGATGATTACAGCAATACCTATAGCAAAACAGAGCCCATTGCTTTATCTAAAATAGAGGCCGAGGAAGAGAGATTTAAAGAATTAATCAAAGAACTTGGAGAAATGCGATTCGCTTTAAGAAAGGACGGTGAACTGCTTTTCTACAACTTGTTTGGGGTATTTTTGAAAGAAGCAGCAAAAAGATTTAAATTAAAAGTAGCAGATTTATTCTTTTATACCTTCGAGGAATTAATAAATCTTTTTAAAGGCAAAAAGGTAAAATCCGATAAAATTGAGAGGAGGAAAAAAGGATACGCTTTGGTATGCCTTAAAAATAGAAAAATACTGCTAGTTGGAACAGAATTTAAAGATCTTTATAAGAAAATTATTTTGACGAAACCTAAAGCAGATCACCTTGAGGGTAGGATTGCGATGACAGGAAAAGCCAAGGGTAAAGTCAGAGTAATTTTGCACAATAAAAGGAATATAATAAAAGAGGTAGAAGATTTTAAGAAGGGCGAAATTTTAGTCACAGAAATGACAAGACCCGACACCATTTTGGCCTGCAAAAAAGCAGCGGCCATAATAACTGACGAAGGGGGTATCACAAGTCATGCAGCTATAATTTCAAGAGAATTAAAAATTCCTTGCGTTATTGCAACCAAAATTGCCACTCAAATTTTAAAAACCGGCGATATGGTAGAAGTAGACGCCGATAAAGGATTTATTAAAATTTTAAAAACAAAATAAATTTATGGAATTCAGAGAATCATCGCCTGAAAAAATTGAGACAGAGGTGCCCTTTGAAACAGATATGAAAGTTGACTTTATTAGACACGGAAAACCAGAATATACCGATGAAGAAATGAGGCTGGCAATAGTCGAAGGAAATTTAACAGAAGAAGGTATTGAGCAGGTTAAGAATCGGGCATTAGAATTGGCTGGCAAAATCGACAAAGAAAAAGAGTTGGTAGTTTTTTGGGTTAGTCCTAAGCGAAGAGCCCAACAGACTGCAGAAGTATTGTTTGGTGTTTTTCAGGAACAAGGTATACCAGTTATAAGGGATTTAAAGACCATCAAATCATTGACTGGCGTAAAAGTAACCCCCGAGTTTATAGAAAATCTAATGAAAATGGATTCCGGAAAATGGATGGAATATTGGACAGTATCTGATTTGCCAGAAGGCACAGAAACACCAGAAGAAGTTAAAAAAAGGGTTGAAAGAGTGGTTGCATATCTAGAAAGAATAGCAAGAAATATCACTCCGCCAGAAGGCAAAAAACTGCATTTCATTTGTGTCGGACATGAAGAAATTTTTATGGATTTACTTCAAGAGGGCTATGGTCCCGGTGTTGGAGCCGATATTGGACCCACCTATGGTGAAGTTATGAGCATGGACATAAAAAAGTCTGAACAGGGGCAAGATGCTGTCTTGAAATTAAAATATCGCAACCAAGAGACTAGCTTAGATTTTAACAAAGAAAACCGAAAATTTTATAGGGAAACACAATAATACTCTATGTCTCCGCATAGTCCGATACTAAAAACTAAAGGCGGAGGCGTGAGTATTTGAACCCTCAACATAGCCTCGGCACCATCTGGCTTAAAATATGGGGATTTTCGAAGTCTAACTTATTACAAACAATCTCATTTGCTTTAATCATCACAATCTAATATAATCTCATATATTCGTAGTATTAGATTAACCAAACCATATGAATTACAAATTTAACAAAAGATTGAAGGACTTGCCTCAGTCAATTTGGGAGCTTTTAAATAAAATTGATGAGATAAAAGGCAGATGGGTAGGCGGAGCAAATTTGAATCCGCAGGCTTTGGGACGCCTGAAAAAATCCACACTCATCACTTCCACGGGCGCCTCTACTCGTATTGAAGGTGCGAAACTTTCAGATGAAGATATAGAAAAAATGATGAGAGGTCTTACAATGCAAAAATTTGCAGATAGAGATAAGCAAGAAGTCAGAGGATATTACGAACTTCTAAATAATGTGTTTGAAGCATGGAAAAATATTCCATTTTCTGAAAGTACAATAAAGCACTTCCACAAAGAACTTCTTAAATATGTGAAAAAAGACGAATCACACAGGGGTGAATATAAAAAAGTGGAAAACAAAGTTCATATGATTGACGAGGCCGGTAATTCAATCGGCATACTTTTTGACACTACTCCGGCGTTCTTGACTCCAAAGGAAATGCTTGAGTTAACAGAATGGACACAACAAACTTTGGCTGAAAAGGAAATTCATCCGCTGCTTGTTATTGGAAATTTTCTAGTTGAGTTTCTAAATATCCACCCATTTCAAGATGGCAATGGACGTATTTCTCGTATCTTAACTAACCTCCTAATGTTAAGGAGCGGCTATCCATATATGCCGTATATATCTCACGAAAAGTTGATTGAGGATAACAAAGCGGATTATTATGTAGCCCTGCGAAGAAGCCAAAAGACGATCAAAAAAGAAAAAGAGGACATTACTCCTTGGTTGGAATTTTTCCTACAAATTTTGCTTGAGCAAGCTAAACAAGCTGTCGATTTGTTATCCAAAGAAAATATTGAAATACTCTTGTCTCCAAAACAACTAGCTGTCTGGAAATATCTTGAGTCCGTATCAGAAGCCACTCCTGGAGAAATATCAAAAGCAACGAAAGTCACAAGACCTACAGTGTCCCAAGCATTGGATGTTTTGATGCGACTTAAAAAGGTGAAAAGGGTTGGACAAGGTAGAACGACGAGGTATTCCAAAATATAAAGCACTCGGGTCGCAGATAGGCCTCAAGCAATCGGGACACACCGATACTAAATTGTCAATGCGGAAGGGGTGAGATTTGAACTCACGGTCGCTTTACAGCGACGCTGGTTTTCGAAACCAGTGCCTTAAACCACTCAGCCACCCTTCCCTCAGTCGCCGAAGCTTCAGCGAAGGCAACCCTAATATCTATAAATTAACACTTTTTTGCGTTATTATCAAAAAATGTTATATTTTTGTGGAGGCCCCATCGTCTATCGGTTAGGACACAAGCTTTTCAAGCTTGGAAGCGGAGTCCGACTCTCCGTGGGGTCATGAATGATAATTTTAGGTATAGAAACGAGCTGTGATGAGACGGCAGTCAGTATAGTAGAAGCGGAGGGAGGTTTAGAAGACCTTAATTTTAAGTTGCTCGGAAGCGTGATACACAGCCAGATAGAGATTCATAAGCAATACGGCGGGGTTTTTCCCGCTCTCGCAAAGCGCGAACATATTAAAAATTTACCCATTGTTTTAGAAGAAACATTAAAAAAAGCCAATTTTGAATTAAACAAAATAGATTTGATAGCGGTGACGGTAGGACCGGGATTGGAGCCGTCATTGTGGACCGGTATAAATTTTTCCGAAGAGCTTGGCAAAAAATGGCATATTCCGGTGATTGGAACAAACCATATGGAAGGCCATATAGCTTCCGTTTTATTCAAGGCAGAAGAAAATCCAAAAAAAAATTTAGAATTTCCGGCATTGGCGCTTTTGATATCAGGCGGGCATACCGAGCTGGTATTTTTAAAAAGTTGGGCAGAAAAAGAAAAAATTGGCGAGACTCAAGATGACGCGGTAGGCGAAGCGTTTGATAAGGTGGCCAGAATGCTGGGACTTCCCTATCCGGGCGGACCTGAAATAAGCAAGTTGGCTGAAGAAGCGCGAATAAAAAATATTAAATTGGAAACTAAGTTTCCAAGGCCCATGATTCACTCCAAGGATTTTAATTTTTCTTTTTCAGGATTAAAAACTGCTGTTTTGTATTATTTGAGAGATAAAAAAGAAATAAATAAATTAGCAGTGGCTCGGGAGTTTGAAGATGCTGTGATAGAAACACTTATTTCAAAAACAAAAAAGGCGATTGAGAGGGTGTCAAAGGGCACCTTCTGGGACCGGAACAGTTTGAAGGTGCCCTTTGACACCCTAAAAACTTTAATTATTGGCGGCGGAGTGATCGCCAACAAAGCTTTGAGAGAAAATTTTTTGAATTTGAAAGAAGATTATCCGGGAGTGGAGATTCTTATTCCGGAAAAATCGCTAACTACTGACAATGCCACCATGATAGCCGCCGCTGGCTATATTGAATATTTGACAAACAAAAAACCAGGTGTGGAACTAAAAGCTCAAGGAAATTTAAATATCAGCTGATTTTTTCTTCTATAATTTCCTCTGGTTCTTCTTCAGGATTTTCTATTACTATTTCCTCATCCGGCAAAGCGCTGGCGCTAGGCAATATTATCACCGGAGATTCTTCATTTTCAATCAAATCCACTTCAATCGGTTGAGAGGGTATTTCCTCAGCAGATATTGGATTATCCAAATCATCATGGCCATCTCCCGAATCTCTAAACAATCTGACAATGGCAACTATAATAGCCACTAGTATCAGAAAGACCAGTAAGTACTTCCAGTCGCTGAATATTTTTTGAGGCAGAGCGAAGAGAGAGATGGCCACATTTTTGATGACTGAATCATTGGAAGAGCTGGAGGTAAGATTTACAACTGGAATACTTTCTGCCTCCAAGTTGGTGTTTTCAATAGAAATGCCTTGATTTTGGTCTTGACCAGAATTTTCCGTTGATTGTCCGATCCCATTATAAACACTTGCGCCAGAAGATTTGAAAGCGTCTATTTCATTTTGTTCAGTTTGGGTAACTGGAATAATAGTATTGCAATAAATTTCATTTACTTTTTTCTTGGTTAAAATGTAGGTGAACCCCTTGGTAACTTTGGGACCCCAAGGTTCTAGAATATCCTCGGAATATTTTGTCTGGAATCTGGATACTGCATCAAATGTCGCCTGGTTATAAATTCCTGTATAGGATAAATTTTCTTTTTCAAAGACATTTAGGAAAGATTGCAGTTTCAGAACTTCAATCTTGTCATTTTGCCAATCAATCTTTAGATAATCTCTCAAGTAAGAGCAGCTGGTGGCACCAAGTATTTCTCCACCTCCGGTAGCAAGGAGATTGCTTATGTCGCGCCTATGCCCGCCAATACCCCCACCACCTCCGCCGCCGCCGTTATCGATCGGTGGAACAGGAGGAGTGGGCGGAGGGACAGGAACATCACTTACAACAGTTGAGGTTTCTGCATTAAACGCTACGCAGTAATAAGTGGCCCCAGAAACAAGCGGTCCGTCAATTCTGTCATAATTGTCGTAATTCAAAACATCTACACTGCAATACATTTCTGCGCTGACAGCATTATTATCTCCCGATGACGGATATGTGAATGTAAATGGCAGGTAATTGTCTTTCAAAACTTCTCTTACCCAAACATACGGAGCGTCAGAAGATAGGGATAATGAAGTAGTGGTTATTCCCCCTCCGTCTGTTGGGCCAAAAGTGTTCCAGCCAGCGGCTTCGCCAATAAAGGTATGCCCCGGGTCGGCAGTCGTATCATTTGCCCATTGGAAACTCCAACCAGGCTCCAAATGACAGTTTGAGTGGGAATTCAAAAATTCACTGGTAGTGCTGGCGTTAATATCAGGACCGCCCAAACCCCAGTTTGGCAAATCAGATTCGAAATCGCACACAATTTTTGAAGCCACGACATTAAAGTTTAGTGAAGTCGGTGGTAAAGATTCTGGATCGCAAATAACGGAGACATCATCAAGAAATGTTCCTTCGCCAATCGAGGTAGTTTGACCTTGATTAAAAGAAACGCGGGTTGAGGTTGCCGTTGCTGTAAATGTATAAGTATGCTGGGACCAATTGGTCATATCAGTGCCTGAAGCGGTAAGAGTATCAAGTTTCTGACCATCAACAGATATGTCCATAATATTGACGCTTTCTGGCTGGTTCGGACGAGGAGTTGACCAAAATGAAAGCGAGTATGAATATCCCGGAATTGTATTTAATACTTGCGAAACATCATGACTTGTTCCTCCGTCTATTTCCGCGTATTGAACTCCGGAATGAGGCAACCACCGCACAGAATATTCGGTATATCCGGCTTGAATTTCAACATATGGATACCCAGCATCATTTGAAGTCCATAAAAGTTCTGGATCGCCTACAGGCACGCTTGTCCAATTGCCTGGAGGATTATCAACCACCGGCAATTCAAAGCCGCTGTTTAAAATCATATTGGCATCAGCAACGCACTGGCCGGAAGAAACTTCATCAGCAGCATAAACAGGCACAGCGGCAAAACCGGAAAAAGTAAAGCTCAAAGAAACGATAAGAACAAAAATTGTTGAATAGGTTTTTTTGATATTTTTTGAAAGCATAAATTAATTTATTTTTTATTAAGTTAGAATAACTCTATATTTACATAGTTAACAAAAAAAGTCAAAAAGGGCTAGCTTTTTGCTTGATTTATACCTATATTTTAAGCCATTTTTTAGATAATGTCTTTTATACCTAAAAAATGTCTTTAAAATAACTTTTTTGCTCTTATAAAAGGGACTTAAATCAATAAAGGACAAAAATGTATTTATAGAATTGTCTTTTAAAAACTACCATTCCTATTGCTTTTTGGGAAAAATCGCCATTTAGGGTATTATTATAAAAACAGATATGAATAATGAAGAATTTAAAAAACCTTATAATCCAATCGAACACGAAGATGCCATTTATAAAAAATGGGAAGAATCCGGCTTTTTTAATCCAGATGTCTGTATTGAAAAAGGAATAACAAATAAAAACGCGGATTATTTTTCTATCGTTCTGCCGCCGCCGAACGCAACAGGAACATTACATATAGGCCATACATTTGAAACAACAATACAAGACTCAATAACAAGATACCAAAGAATGTCCGGCAAAAAAACATTGTGGGTTCCTGGCACTGACCATGCTGCAACGGCCACGCACGCAAAAGTTGAAAAGATGATTCAAAAAGAAGAAGGGAAAAATAGGCATGACTTAGGAAAGGAAGAGTTTGTAAAAAGGGTTGAAAAATTTGTTGAAGAAAGTCGAGGAACTATACAAAAACAATTACGAAAAATTGGTTCATCCCTTGATTGGTCACGAGAAGCATTTACTCTTGATGAAAAAAGAAATTTGGTTATAAAAACAATTTTCAAAAGAATGTATGATGACGGATTAATTTACAGGGCATACAAAGTCGTCAATTGGGATCCAAAAGGTCAAACAACAATTTCCGATGATGAAGTTGAACACGAAGAAAGAAAAGCAATAATGTATACATTTAAATATTCTCCAGATTTCCCCATTGCAATTTCTACAACCAGACCAGAAACCAAAGTTGGCGATACTGCCGTGGCTGTTCATCCTGATGACGAGAGATACAAAAAGTACATTGGCCAAACATTTGAAATAGAGGATTTTGCTGGAGAAAAACTCAGTATAAAAATAATTGCCGATGAGTCGGTTGATCCAGAATTTGGAACTGGGGCGCTTGGTGTCACTCCGGCCCATAGCCAAATAGACTGGGAAATTGCTCAGAGACATAATTTACCCCTCAAACAAGTCATAAATGAATATGCCAGAATGTTTGTTGAGTCCTCCCTCCTTAAAGATAAAAAAACGACTGAGGCGAGAGATGTAGTGGCGCAATGGTTGAGAGAAAAAAAATTGATGGAAAAAGAAGAAGAAATTTCTCAAAACATTTCCATTGCCGACCGTTCCAAAGGAATAGTTGAACCATTACCAAAACTCCAATGGTTCATAAATGTTAGCAAAGAATTTATATATCCTTTTGATACTCTTCCCTACATAAAAAAAGGAGAAAAAGTGACTCTAAAAAAATTGATGCTATCCGTAGTGGAAAGCAAAAGTATAAATATAACACCAGATAGATTTGAGAAAGTATATATAAACTGGATTGAAAACTTGCGCGACTGGTGCATTAGCAGACAAATTTGGTATGGACACAGAATTCCAGTCTGGTATAAAGGTGAAAAAATCTATTGTGGAGCAGAAGAACCAAAAGAAGATGGCTGGACTCAGGATGAAGACACATTGGATACATGGTTTTCATCTGGCACTTGGACATTTTCTACTCTTGGCTGGCCAGAAAAAACAGAAGATTTAAAGAATTATCACCCGACAACACTGATGTGTCCGGGATATGAACTTATATTCTTTTGGGTTGCCAGAATGATACTCATGACAACCTATGCCGTGGGACAAATACCATTCAAAAATGTTTATTTCCATGGAATAGTGCGTGACACTAAGGGAAGAAAATTCAGCAAATCGTTGGATAATGGTATTGATCCAATAGATGTTATTAATCAATACGGTACAGATGCTCTGCGCATGGCTCTAACCGTCGGTATAGGCCCAGGGAATGACAGCAAATTTGATTTCGCCAAAGTAAAGGCTTATAAAAATTTTGCCAATAAAATTTGGAATGCTTCCCGATTTGTATTAGAACAGATTTCTGATATTTTTGAAGTGTCAAAGATGCCCTTTGACATATCTAGGTTAAATGAAGAAGACAAAAAAATAGTTGGGGAATTTAAAAATGTTATTATTGACATAACTAACGATATGGAAAATTACAGATTTTATTTGGCAGCTGAAAAAATATATCACTACTTTTGGCACACTTTTGCTGATATAATAATCGAAGATTGCAAAAATAGAATTAAAGAAAATCAAGAGGCTGATTCAGCCAAACAACTTCTTTACTATCTTTTAAAAGAGCAATTAAAACTCTTGCATCCATTTATGCCGTTCATTACCGAAAAAATTTGGTCGCTCCTGCCTGATTCAAAAGGGTTATTGATGATTGAAAAATGGCCAAAATATTAAAATGAATTCTTTTACTACCATTTTATTTTCTCTCTTGGGCGGTGTCTTGCCGGCTTTGCTTTGGCTTTGGTTTTGGCTAAAGGAAGACAAACTTCATCCGGAACCAAAATCCAGGATAATAATGGTTTTTCTTGGCGGCATGGCCTCTGTTTTGGTGGTCATACCGCTTGAAAAGTTTATTTTTGCGGCCACTGTTTCAATCATCTCAATAACAACCGTCATTCTTTGGGCAAGCGCGGAAGAAATTTCCAAATACATGGTCGCCTATTTTACCGCCTTAAAAAACAGGGTGACAGACGAGCCGATTGACGCAATTATCTATATGATTACCGCCGCTCTGGGGTTTTCCGCTTTTGAAAATACTTTGTTTATTTTTAATCTGGTTGATGTCGGTCTTTTTTCTCAAAGCATTATCACTGGCAATTCCAGATTTTTAGGAGCCACTCTTCTTCATGTTGCTTCTTCGGCCGCCATCGGTGTTATGATAGGTCTTTCTTATTACAAAAAACCTGCAGTTAAGAAAATTTTTTTAGTGATGGGGTTATGCACGGCGATCATCTTGCACACAATATTTAATTTGCTTATAATTAAACTTGAGAATGATTTGTTTTTTGTTTTTGCCGGAGTCTGGGTTTTAATTGTTCTCTTAATAGTTTTGATTGAAAAAATTAAAAAAGTTAATTCTTAAAAGATGTCAAATAAAAGATCATTTTTTGAAAGATTAACCGGCTCTGTCTCTCTACCAAGCAATGTGGAAAGTGAGTTGCCGGATGTAAAAGGAGAAAATTGGATGAACAACACACCGGAAGAAGGCGAGCTTAATGTTGATGTCTATCAAAATCAGAATGAAATTATTATAAAAACTATGGTCGCCGGAGTGAAGCCAGAAGATTTGGATGTTTCCATTTCCCGCGATATGGTCACTTTAAAAGGCAAAAGAGAAAATGAAAGAACCGTCGCTGATGATGATTATTTTCACAAAGAACTCTATTGGGGCACTTTTTCCCGCACCATAGTTTTACCTCAAGAAATAGATGTGGACGCCGCTGAAGCCATCGAAAAACATGGCCTGCTTATTATTCGCTTGCCCAAACTGGACAAAAACCGCTCTACTCGCCTCAAAGTTAGAGGGAATTAAAATTCCAAGATTATTTGAATTTGACTAAATAGATTTTGCCGCCAGTGCCTTGCATGTTGTTAATGACATACATTAACAACTGCTTGCCGTCCGCGCTCCAAGAAGCGTCAGCCGGGCCGAACCCTCCGGAACCGACATAAAATGGTGAGGTTTTATTGTGGACATCTGTCAGTTTTGTCTTGCCGCTACCGTCTGATGAGTTCATAATCCAAAGGTCGTTGCTGGCATTTTTTTGGCCGGCGCTGGAAGACCAAACAACTTTAGCGCCATCAGGCGAGAGTTGAGCATGCTCGTCCCAATCTTTGATTGAGTTATTGTAGTTGAGAACTTTGCCGTTGGACAGATCCATTCTATAGATGTCAAAACCGGCTGGATTCTGATCGAAAGTATTGGCGGAGAAATAGATATATTTGCCATCCGGCGAAAATCCATGGCTTTCATAAAGTCCCGGCTTTGTTCCGGGTGTGTAAGTTTTAATGTTGGAAAGCTTTGGAATGTCATTTTTGAAGGCAAAATCAGCCACTTTCAATTGCCAGATGCCAAAAGTGTTGCCGGAAGAAATTAGCTGGGCCCATAAAAGCTTTTTGCCATCTTGGGAAACTTTCGGATGCAATATGCCGTAAGCTTTTTGCGAAGATAAATCAGTCAGTGGCCAAAATTGATCGCCCTTTTTGGAAACAATATATAGATCATTGTTAGCTCCTTTGCCTGGAGTGGCTAAATCAGGATTTCTATCATTTGACTGGGCTTGAAAGACGACATAATTGCCATCAGGCGTCCAGACCGGATTGCCGGCATGGCGTTTTTCAAACTGGCTGAATTTACAGGTCAGGCAGATAGGGTCTTTAAGGTCAGGAGAAGCTATGTAAACAGCGTAATAATTATTGCTCTTGCGTCGATCAAAAGCCACTAAATTATTGGTAGTTGACCAGTCCAATCTGCCACCGTTGTCAGTGACTAAAGTGATTGAATCAACCGTGTTGCTAGCGCCTCCGTCGCCATTATCAGGAGTTGTTTCAGGAGAAGAAAGAGCTTGTTTTAGAGTCTCAACCGCCTGTTGGACAGTTTGCTTGAAAATATCGTTGGCTTGTTTAATAGCGGCAATTTCGGCATCTTTTAATTTATTTATTTCATCTGCTGTTTTAATCTGATTTACCGTATTCTTGAGTGTTTCCAGGGAGATTTTTAGGCCAGTAGTATAATCCTGTCGAACTTTTTTGGGATCAACTCCATTGGCGCAATCAGTTTTGGCTTTCTGCAGAACTTGATTATTGGTGTTGCGGTAAACATCAAAAGCGGCTAAAACTGCTTGATACCTAGCATTTAAAGCTTGGTCAACTTGGCTGTGAAAATCTTTTCTCGCCTTTTCAGTGGCGCTTCGCCTTACATTTATCGCTTCTTTCAATGTTTGCCTGAATTGGGTTATAGCTTGTTTCTGGGAATCGGTAATCTTACTTTCTAAACCCTTAATTTTATCTTCAAGCTGTTTGTCTTCCTGGATGTTTCTTTGGTTTACTTGCAAATCCTCTTGATTGCGCAGCTGATTGTTTTTGTCTTTATTTTGCTTGTTGTTTTCAGATAATTTTACCGAAAAATCATTCATACCATTTGTAATCTTGTCGGAAGAGATGTTTATCTGGGCGCAAAAATTTGCTTCATTTTTAGTTTGGCCAGCAGTCTGGGCAGAGGCAAAATTAAGCGGCAATGATAAAATCAGTGCTGCTATGATAATTCTTTTATTCATAAATGGTGTTGTTAGCGCTATTAATAACGGAACTGTCATCTCCAACGGAAGTTTTTGAGGCCTCCTGTTGCGCCTGGATCGCTGCAGCATCCGCGTTTTGGAACAGACTATTGGCTATTTCGTCAATTTCAGAAACTGGCGTAGGTTGAGTTGGGGGGTTTTCTGTTTGTCTTTTTTGTTTAATCCAAAGGCCTAAAACAAAAACCACAACCAGCGCTGCAACCACCAATAGGATAATTTTGGCGGTTTTATTTTCATTTTCTGATGGCATATATATAAAATTAGAGCTTATAAAACTAACTTTAATCTTAATACTAAAGCTTACCACTTTAAATGTCAAGCGGTGCCTAGGGGCGGGCTCGAACCGCCGACCCTTCCCTCTTCAGGGGAATGCTCTACCAACTGAGCTACCTAGGCATAATTACTTATTCAATTTAAACAAATCACTGAAATTTTTCAAATCTCCTTTCATATCGCCATAGGCGCCAACCGCGCTATCAATGTAAGGCGTTATATAGTAGTAGGCGCCGATAGCCACCCCGATAATAATAACCCAATACACCACTCTCATAACCCTACCCCAAAACATGCCCCGACGAATAGAATGCAATATATTATTATTCTCCTGGGCAAGTTCAAGAGTTTTTTTGAGCATTTCTTTTTCTTCGGGCTGCATAAAAGTATTATAACTCACCCTACCCTCTCTTACAACAAGGGAAGGGATTTAGGGATGAGTTATATTCCAAGCAATGAAGAAATTTCCGCTTGGTCAAAACCGACTGTAATATGTCCATCAATCATAATTACCGGCACGCCAAGCTGACCGCTTTTGTCCACCATCTCCTGCCTTTTTTCTAAATCAGTCAAAACATTATGTTCAGTGTAAGCAATATTATTTTCCTTAAAAAAATCCTTGGCCAAATGGCAAAAATGGCAAGTCGGAGTTGAGTATATGGTTATATTTTTCATATTATTTCTTTGCTTTATTTTAATGCCTCTTCCATTCATATTTCTCTCCCCGCCTCAAAGCGTCAGCCATTTGTATTTCATCATAAATTCCATCAATTAAATCATATTTTTTTGCTTCTTTTACGCTTACCCATTCGGCTTTATCAGTTTCTCCTTCTTGAAGTTCAACTTTTCCGCTTTTGTAATCAGCAAGACAGGATATAACTACTGAATGAGCCTTTACTTGCCCTGAGCTTGTCGAAGGGTGCTCGGTGGCCAAAGATGTGACATATCTCACATGCTCTATTTCAAGCCCGACTTCCTCTTTAATTTCCCGAGTCAAAGCTTTTTCCAAAACATTGTACCAATAATGCTCGGTATCTTTGGGATATCCCATAAAATCTTCTGGGTCTAAATGCCCTCCCGGTACCGTCCACATGCCTGGAAATCTTTTTTTATTTGGAGAACGGCGAGTAATTAAATACTTGCTTTCTTTGTTAACAATTATGGCCGTTATTACAACTTCAAATAATGTATGTTCTTTTGCCATATGATTTAACGAAATTAAAACTGCACTTTAACCGGTTCGCGAGCCGCTTCATTGTCCTTCAAATCAAAAAATTCCATTTTAGAAAAATGAAACAGGTTGGCCACAAAATTTGAAGGAAAGGTATCGGTGGCAATATTCAAGTCGCGCACATTGGTATTGTAAAATCTGCGAGCGGCCTGAATTTTATTTTCGGTATCGGAGAGTTCTCTTTGCAATTCCAAAAAGTTTTGATTGGCTTTCAAATCTGGATAGGCCTCGGCTACGGCAAAAAGAGATTTCAAAGCATTACCGAGCATATTTTCAGCACCCGCTTTTTCTGCCAAAGTGCCGGCGCCCATGGCCATAGCCCGAGCTTTGGTCACATTTTCAAATGCGGTTGATTCGTGAGTGGCATAACCTTTGACTGTGCTGACTAAATTAGGAATTAAGTCATATCGCCTTTTCATCTGCACTTCAATATCGCTCCAAGCCTCCTTGGCGCGAGTGATAAGCCGAACAAATTTGTTATAAGCAAAAATAAACCAAAAAACCGCAATGGCCACTAATATTAAAATAACTGTTGAGAATGTCATGTGATTTAATTAATTATAATAGATACATAGTATAAAAAAAGTTAGAAAGGCGCAAGTTAAAAAGTTATAAAAATGAAGAAGCCGCTCTCTTTCCCGTAGGATTGAAAGCGGCTTCGGATGAACGGACGTGTGTACAATCGGCTGGCGCGTCGGGGGTTGAAGTCCCCCCGGCGGCCGGCACTTGGCGGATCCGAGTCCCGGCGGAATCCCACTGAGGGATTCCGAAACCCCATGTACCGATGCCTATTTAGAAAGGTCCAATCGGGCATTAGAGCGGGCACTCGGCCGCGCCTATAACCAACGCGTTGATCTGGTAGTAGTATAGCATAACCACAAAATCTGTCAAGCTTTTTGGCACTAAAATTTCATTTTCTTTTTTTGGATGTCAAAAAATGGCTTCGTTGAGCCGTTTTATAGAAACCTCATCCCATCCGACTTACGTCGGATTTCCCTTCCCCTAGATGCAGGGGAAGGGAAAAAGAAAAAAACTAAAATAGTGCTGTTCCAAGAGCCTTATCCTTACGACCTAACGCAGGAACAGCATCTATTTTAGTTTTTTTCTTAATAAAATTAATAATCCATTCCCCCCATCTCCGGCCCGTGGCCGTGTGGCTTTTCTTTAGGTTCTGGTTCATCAGCTATGGCAGCTTCGGTAGTGAGCAAAATGGCCGCGGCCGAAGAAGCGTTTTGAAGAGCGGTGCGGGTTACTTTAACCGGATCAATAATTCCCTCTTTGATTAAATCATCAGAAAATTTTTCAGTCATAGCGTTGAAGCCGGCGTTTTCTTTGTCTGAGTTCATTATTTTTTCAACAGCCACCGAGCCGTCGGCGTTTCCTGTGTTCAATACTATCTGGCGAAGCGGCGCTTCCAAAGAACGCAAAACAATATCATAACCGAGGGCGATTTCAGGAGTGGCAAAATCTCTGGCTTTTTCTCCTCGCATTTTCTTTATCACCCTAATAAAAGCGCTACCACCACCAGCCACAATACCTTCGGCTATGGCTGCTTTGGTTGCCGCTACCGCATCTTCAATTTTTAATTTCAAATATTTCATTTCGGTTTCGGTGGCCGCGCCTACTCTAATAACCGCCACTCCGCCTGAAAGTTTGGCAATTCTTTCATCAATTTTTTCCTTATCATATTTTGAATCCAAAGACTCTTTTTGTTTTTTGAGAGCCGCAATTCTTTTATCAACAGCGGTTTTTCCCCCCTTGCCCCCAACAATAATAGTGCTGTCTTTTTTTGAAACAACTTTTGAGGCGCGGCCAAGCATTTCTGTAGTGGCATTTTCCAATTTTACTCCTAAATCTTCAGTGACCACTTTGGCTCCTATGGTAACGGCAATATCTTCCAGCATTTCTTTTTTTCTATCGCCATAACCAGGCGCCTTAACCGCCAGTACAGAAAATCCACCGCGTAATTTATTTACTAAAAAAGTTGCCAATGCTTCCCCATCAACATCATCAGCCACGATTACCAGTTCTTTTTTACCGCTTTGAGCTAATGACTCAAGCAATGGCAAAATTTCCTTAACTGAAGAAATTTTCCTGTCGGTCAAAAGAATAGGCACATCTTTGTATTCCGCTTCCATTCTTTCAGCATTGGTAATCATATAAGGGGAAACATAGCCCTTATCAAATTCCAAACCTTCAACCACTTCCGAATCAACGCCAAAAGTTTGGGATTCTTCCACCGTGACCACGCCGTCTTTGCCCACTTTTTCTATGGTATCAGCAATAATTCCCCCCACTTCTTCGGATTCAGCCGCCAGAGTGGCCACTTGTCTTATTTCTTCTTTATTTTTTATGGGCTTGGCAATCTGTCCCAAAATTCCCACCACTTTGCCTGTGGCCTCTTCAATGCCCGCTCTCAAACTCATAGCATTCACCCCCATGCTGGCATGCTTCAAACCTTCAGAAATAATGGCCTGAGCCAGAATGACAGAAGTAGTAGTGCCGTCTCCGGCCACATCATTTGTTTTGTTGGCCACCTCTTTTATAATCTCCGCTCCCATATTTTCAAATTTATCGGAAAGAGTGATTTCTTTGGCAATGGAAACACCGTCGTTTGTAATCATTGGCGCGCCATAACTTTTATCCAAAACCACATTTCGGCCCCTTGGACCGATAGTCACTTTAACTACATTGGCAACCGCATCCACTCCTCTCTTTAATGCTTTTCTTGCCTCCTCATTAAATATAATTATTTTTGCCATTGGGTTAATTTTTTATTACTGCTAATATATTTTCTTCTTTTAATATGTAATACTCAACTCCATCTAATTTAACTTCTTCATATCCATATCTTGAAAAGACTACTTTATCTCCCACTTTTACGGAAACCGGTATTTTTTTGCCGTCGTCCCATCTACCATCGCCAACCGCCATCACTATGCCCTGCTCCGGTTTTTCCTTGCTGACCGTGTCTGGGATGATAATACCCGAAGCGGTTTTATTTGTCTCGTCTTCGGTAAGCGGTTTAAGCAAAATTCTGTCGCCAAGAGGCCTGATTTTAAAATCTGATTTTTGGTTGCTCCTTACCGCTTTTTTAACTGCTTTTTTGATTTTAATTTTCTTTTTCATAGGTTTAACACTAATAATGACCTCATCCCTAACCCCTCTCCTAGATGCAGGAGAGGGGGAAAGGAAAAGGACTAAGGGCGTTATTATAATGGCTTTTCAAATTCTTGCAAGCTTTTGAGAATATGTTATACTGGCTTTAATAACGAAATGCTACCTTATATTCAAATTATTTTGGCGGTTTTGTTAAGCGCTTTGGTGCTCATTCAGCATTCCGAAGGCTCTTTGGGCGCCGCTTTTGGCGGCAGCGGCATGGATAGCGCCATTAGAACCAGACGCGGTCCGGAGCTTTGGATATTCAGAGCCACTATCATTATTGCTTGCCTCTTTGTTGCTTCCACCATTCTAAATTTGCTATACTAAAACTTCAATTAATTCCTATCTCTAACGGGATGAAACCCAAAAATAAAATTGTATCCTTTTTTAATGCCCTATTTGTGGATTTTCGCCATTTTAATTTTATTGGAAAAATAGAGGAGATAGAAAAGAAAATGAGATATTCAGAAAAAATGTTTTTTTTTCTGATTTCTTTAATCGTGATTGTCAGCGGCCTGATACTTGTATTCCGCATCAACAATTTATTTCTAATAGAGGTGCCGAGTTTTGGCGGCAGTTTTACGGAAGGACTGATTGGCTCTCCCCGATTTATAAATCCGATATTGGCTATTTCAGATACCGATAAAGACCTTTCTTCTCTTATATACTCCGGACTTTTGAAGGTTTCGGACAAAGGCGGCTTGGAACCAGATTTGGCCAGTTCCTATGAAGTAAAAGAGGGTGGCGCTGTCTATGATTTCGTAATAAAAGACAACGCTTATTTCCATGACGGCCGAGCGGTTACAAGCGATGATGTCATTTTTACCATTAAAAAAGTTTTGGATCCAATTATCAAAAGCCCCAAAAATGCAAACTGGAAAGGGGTGCTGGCGGAAAAGATAAATGAAAAGGAAATAAGGTTCACTTTGAATAAACCCTACACTCCATTTTTATATGTTCTCACCTTGGGCATCTTGCCAAAACATATATGGGAAAACGCTTCTTCGGAAGAATTTCCGTTCAGCCAATTCAATATAGACCCGATTGGTTCCGGCCCTTACAAAGTGGAAAAAATTTCCAGAAATTCTGGGGGTATACCAACCACTATCATTCTGACCGCCTGGAAAAAATATGCTCTCGGCCGGCCAAAAATAAAAACGATTACTTTTAAATTTTTCCAGAATGAAACAGGGCTTGCAAAAGCTTATGAAGAAAAAACCGTGGAAAGCACCCCCGGTCTGAGTCCGTTGGCCATAAAAAAAATGAGTCCTGATAAAAATCTTATTAATGAAGTTTCTCTGCCCAGAGTCTTTGGAGTATTTCTTAATCAAAATACGGCTCCCGTTTTTTTAAACAAAGAAATCAGAGAGGTCTTGAATATGGCTGCTCCCAAGCAAAGAATAGTTGATGAAGTTCTTTATGGTTTTGGCAGAGTTTTGGATGGCCCGACACCGGCAAATATTGAAAAAGATTCCCAAAAGTCGGGGGAAGACATTGAAGCGGCTAAAGCTTCTTTATCAAAGGCGGGCTGGAAGGAAAACAAAGACGGCATCTTGGAGAAAAAAACAAAAACCGGAACGGTTATTTTCAGTTTTTCCATCTCCACTTCCGATGCGCCGGAACTCAAAAAAACAGCTGAAATTCTGCAGGAATCCTGGAGAAAAATAGGGGCTGATGTTTCCATAAAAGTTTTTGAGGCTGGAGATCTAAGTCAAAACATAATCAGACTGAGAAAATATGACGCCCTCCTTTTTGGAGAAGTGGTGGCAGAGGAAAGCGACCTTTATCCGTTTTGGCATTCTTCGGAACGAAACGACCCGGGGCTCAATGTTTCGCTTTATGCAAATATCACGGTTGATAAAATGCTGGAAGAAATTCAAAAAGAAACAGACAATCAAATCAAAATGCTTAAAAAAGAATTGGTGGTTTTGGAAATTAAGAAAGATATGCCAGTCATTTTCCTGTTTTCTCCTTCTCTGCTGTACTTAAAAGCGCCCCAAGTAAAAAACATTGCCCTAAAAGATGTTTCTTTCTTAAATGAAAGATTTCTCTTTGTTAGTAAATGGTTTATAGAAACAGATAAAGTTTGGAAATTTTTTAAAAATGATTAGTCAAAATAGAAATAGAATAAGAAGCTTTCATGCTCCGGAAAGACCAAGGGGAGGCGTAAAACCAAGACCTTTCTCTCGCAAGCGATTTTCTAATTCAAGCAGCAGATTTCGTCCGGCAGAAAATCAAAGACCTCCGTTAAAACAGACAACGGAGACTTTGTCTCTGCCAAAAATCGGGGAGAGCATCAGAATAATTCCACTGGGCGGAACGGAAGAGATTGGCAGAAATATGACGGCCATAGAAATGGGAGATGATATCATAGTCGTTGACGCCGGTTTTCAGTTCAAGGATGAAGACTCGCCGGGCATTGATTACATATTGCCGAACACCAAATATCTGGAGGAAAGAAAAGAAAAAATTCGCGGTCTTTTTATTACTCATGGCCATTTGGACCATATTGGCGGCATTCCTTATATCATAGATCGTATCGGCTATCCAACAATCTATGTTCGCCAATTCGGAGCCATTATGATTCAGAAGCGCCAGGAGGAATTTCCCCATCTAAAACCCTTGGATATAAAAGTGATCGAGGGCGACGAAACAATTGTCTGCGGCAAGATAAGAGTTTCCACCTTTCCCATTTCTCACACTATCCCTGATTCAATGGGGCTTATCATTGAAACCCCCTACGGCAACATTGTCTTCATTGAAGATGTGCGGGTGGATAATATAAAGGGGGTGCCGACGGAAGAGGAAGAGAGGCAATATGAAAGATTTAAAAATATGGAAGTGCTGCTATTGACTATGGACTCCACCAGCATTGAGAAGCCCGGTTTTTCTCTGGCGGAAAATGTGGTTACTGAGAATATAGAGAAATTCATCAAACAAACCAAAGGCCGCTTGATTATAGGCACTTTCGCCTCCCAAGTGGAGCGCATTATTGCCATTATTAAGACCGCTGAGAAATATAATAAGAAAATAGTGGTAGAAGGGCGAAGTATGAAGACCAATTTGGAGATTATCAAGTTTCTAAAGCTTTCTGATATAAAAAATATAATTCCAGTGGAAGAAATTGAAAATTATCCTCCTGACAGGATAGTGATGCTGGTCACCGGCTCCCAGGGCGAGGAATTTGCCGCTTTAATGCGCATCGCCAACAAAAGTCATAAATATGTCCATATCAGAAAAACTGATACCATTCTGCTTTCTTCTTCCATTATACCCACCAACTATAAATCCATCGTCAAACTAAAAGACAATCTTTACCGCTCCGAAGCTAAAGTCATCACCTATCTTGATTCGGACATCCATGCTTCCGGCCACGGCAACCGTGACGAGCTGAGATGGATTCATCAGAGAATCAATTATAAATTTTTTATGCCGGTGCATGGCAATCACTATCTGCTTTGTCAGCATGCTGAGCTGGCCCAATCTTTGGGCGCTCCCCGAGAAAACGTTATTATTCCGGACAATGGCTCCATTGTGGAAATACAGGACAGAGGCGATAAAATAAAAATATTGAAAGAAAAGGCGCCTAGCGATTTGGTGATGGTGGACGGTTTTGCTATCGGCGACGTGCAGGAAGTGGTGATGAGAGACCGGAAGATGCTGGCCGATGACGGCATGTTTGTCATCGTGGCCATCATTGACTTGAAAACCGGTAAATTGCGCAAATCGCCCGACCTTATTTCCCGCGGTTTCGTTTATTTGAGAGAATCCCAGGAACTTTTGGGGCAAACTCGGCTGATTATTAAAAAAACAGTTGAAGAATCAACCCGAGGCGCCAACCCCATAAATTTTGATTTTATAAAAGACAATGTTACTGATGCCGTCTCTCGTTTCCTCTTCCAAAAAACCGCCAAGCATCCCATAGTAATACCAGTTATCTTGGGAGTTTAAAACCTCATCTGAGGTATGAGGTATAATAGAATAATGGCTTCAAACAAAAAATTGTGGTTGGTGTATCTGGGAGGGTTTTTGATGGCAGTTCATTTTGCCCTGATTTCCTATGTCAATTCTTCCCTTCTTGGGCAGTTTGTTGGAAATAATACTCTAAGTGTTTTGTATATTTTTGGCTCCCTACTAGCTGTCATTTCTCTTCTTCTGGCTCCGTTTTTATTGCGCAAATATGGCAGTGTTTTGACTTTCCTGTTTTTTATAGCTTTGGAAATTTTGGCTGCCTTTGGTATGGGAAGCATCAATGATACAAACTTGGTCATTTCTTTGTTTCTTATTCAAATCGGAGCGGCTTCAATGCTTTATTTCTGTCTTGATGTAAATTTAGAGCAAGAAATAAAAATAGAAGGCACTACCGGCGGCAGGCGGGGCGTCCTCTTGGCTATTTCAAATATCGCATGGGTGCTTTCGCCTCTGGCTCTGGTTTTTTTGATAAATCAAAACAGCTTTAGCAAAGTTTATTTCTTATCCGGTTTGGCCTTAATTCCCCTTTTTCTGATAGTCATTTTATTTTTTAAAAACACCCAAAGAGCTGACGTAGCGGATTCAAATATTCTTTTAGCCATTGTATCACTGACAAAACAAAAAGATCAGGCTAGAATTATCACAATCCAGTTCATACTCAACTTTTTTTATGCCTGGATGGTTATATATCTGCCGCTTCTTTTAAGCAGAGAAATAGGTTTTGGCTGGGACAAAATAGGATGGGTGTTTATGATTATGCTTTTGCCATTTTTGCTCTTTGAATTGCCGGCCGGCATTTTGAGCGATAAAAAAATGGGAGAAAAAGAATTGCTCATCGCCGGATTTATAATAATGTTTCTCGCCACTTTTATAATTCCCATGCTAGCCACTCCTGTTTTTTGGATTTGGGCTTTGGTTCTTTTTATTACCCGCATCGGCGCCGCCTTGATTGAAGTTTCCAGCGAGAGTTATTTTTTCAAACATGTTAAAGAAGAAGATACCGGCCTGATCAGTCTTTTTCGTATGACTCGCCCGCTCTCTTATGTTATCGTTCCTCTTTTTGTTCTGCCGATTATTTATTTTTTTTCTTATTCCACTTCTTTTTACTTCCTTGCTTTCTTCACCCTTTCCGGTTTGCTTTTTATCCCAAAAAAAGATACGAGATAAATCTTACGGCTCTAAGACACCTTCGGTTTTGCCGTCCACGGAGATAATCACTGAGTCAATATCAGGCAGATTGTTCAAAGTATTTTCAATTTGAGATTTAACATTGGTGACCCGACAGGAGCCACCCATACCCTCATTAAAACTAGGATCAAAATCTATATAAGCAATCTTGTCTTTTATTTCAAATTTCCGGAGCAGAACTCCGTCGTTGATACTGGTGAAATATCCGGCTGTTTTTTCCTCTTCTGAAACTCCGTTCAAGAGCGCTTCTAAAGCCCCAGGCCCGAAAGTTTCGGCATTCAAGATGGTGCGAGCAACCGGAAAAACTTTGGAACATTCTTCAGATGAGCCTTTGTTGCTGTTTCCAAAATAAATATTGACCGACTTTTCCCATTCAAAGGCGTTGGCTGAATTTGAACGGAAAGAACCGCCATAGCTTTCAATCAGCCAAAGGACCGCGGCCAGACCAATTAAAACATACAAAAAATATTTAAGCCTCCCATTCATGCTCACATTTTACACCCAACAACGGCATGGAGAAAGTAAAAATGTTGATTACTTTTAATTACCCAAAGCCTCTTTGATTACAGCTCTAAAAGCATCAACTGAATTCGGATTTTGGATTATCTTGCCATTGATAAAAAATGAAGGGGTACCCTGAAGCCCCAATTTGGTAGCATTTGACCTTTGGACTTTCACAAAATCCTTGACGGCTTTGGATTGCCAATCCGTTTTAAACTGTTCAACCGATATTCCCAGAAGAACGGCGTAGGATTCAAACATCGGTTCAACATCGGCCACCTTGGCCCACTCGTTTTGTTTTTCAAAAAGCAAGTCATGCATCTCCCAAAACTTGCCTTGTTTGCTGGCCGCCTCTGCCGCCCGCGCGGCGAATTCGGCGTTAGCGTGAATGCCAATCAAGGGAAAATGCCGGTAAACAAAAGTTGTTTTATCTCCGAATTCTACCAGCAGTTCTCTCATTATTGTATAATAGGTGCGGCAAGCCGGACATTCAAAATCGCTGTATTCTATTATCAACACCGATGAACTGGCATTGCCTTTGACATTATCCAGCGGATGGACCGCATCCACTTTAAAGAGCGGTTTAATATCTGACCCGCCTGCACTCAAAAACATCAGAGCGATTAAAATGACAATTATGCCTCCTATCCAAATATAACTTTTCATATTTATATATTATAATATCATGTAATAAAAAAATACAAAATGTGCTACAATTTTTATATTATCATTTAAATAACAAACAATATGGCCTATATAAAAAATTTGGAAAAAGACACGGAAGAAAATGAAAATTTCAGAAATGTTTTAAACACTACCGAGAAAAGCCAGCTGGTGGTGATGTCTCTTTTGCCTTACGAAGACATCGGCGAGGAAGTACATGATGTTGACCAATTTATAAGAATTGAGGAAGGAAAAGGCAAAGCGATTTTGAACGGGGAGGAAACTCAGATTGAAGACGGCTTTGCCGTTGTCATTCCGGCCGGCACCCGCCATAATATTATAAACACCGAAAACAAGGCCATGAAGCTTTATACCATTTACACTCCCCCCAACCATCCCGCCGGCACAATCCACAAAACTAAAATTGAGGCCGAATCCGCCGAGCATCATTAACTCTATTTCAAGTATTTTTTGGCCTATGATAAATAAATCACCCCAATGGCGTACTATCAATTTACTAAACGATTTTTTTCTGTTATTTTAGAGCCATTACGGGATCGTCTAATGGTAGGACAATGGACTCTGAATCCATTAATCTTGGTTCGAATCCAAGTCCCGTAGCCAACTTGAGCTAGCACGAGACCTGTACGACTCTCGAGCACTTGAGGTGTATTATGGCTAACTGGATAAAGAGAAATAAATTTTGGTTACTTGCAACTTTAATAGTTCCATTAGTGACAGTTGGCTATGATTATCTAGAAAAAACTACTTTCTACGATTTAATAACTGGAACTTCAAAGTTGAGGTTAGCAGTAAATGCACTTTATAGTTCTGGCCCAGGTCTCCAACATGGATTATTTAATACTGGCACAAGCTCAGCTGAATTTAAAAGCTTAACGAAACTAGTCCTAACAAATCAAGATAAAATAGATTCTCTTGTTCCTACATTTATATTAAGAATGGCAATAAAAAATGCTCCTTATATTAATATGCCTCCGGATTTAGATAAGAATCTTAAGTATATGAATAACCCAGGCAGTGAGCAGCTAATTATTGGCACTGATTTTTCTCTAGCGGTTCTTGGATCTTGTCCGCATTTAGATTTTGATAAGATTACATTTCCTGTGTGTAAAGTTAAGGAAATTGGAAATCGATATGAGCTGGAACAAAAAATAGAGGATAGAAAGAAAAAATTTAGAATGAATTTTAATCTTGTAGTGACTTTATTGTCCATAATAGTTGCGGTTCGTGAAAGGAAATTTTCATAAAAACTGTTACGCTCGAGACGCGTCGAAATTAAGTCGAAAAATTTGTTAAAATAGTATTGCAATATAAGGAACCACACGGTTCTAACTCGAGACGGCCGGCTTGCAAATTTATCTTTGTTTTTCAATAAATCGCGTAGTTTGTAAATTTTAGACAAAAAAAGGCCGGCGCTAGATGACGCGTCGGCCTGTCCCAACCATCGCAAACAGTTCCGCTTCTTTCATTTAATCACAAAAAATATTTTAGTGCAAGAGCTGGTGTTTATAACTTTAAATATCGCTTAGTGCTTTATTCGCCTGGAAATAACCGCTTTGATGAAAGCGGTGAAAAGAGGATGGGGGTGGAGCGGGCGGGCTTTGAATTCGGGGTGGAATTGGGTGCCGAGGAAAAAAGGATGAAAAGACTTGGGCAGTTCGGCAATTTCCATCAGTTTGCCATCAGGCGAAATGCCGGAGAAAATTAGGCCGGCTTTTTCTATGTCCGCTATATATTCCGGATTAACTTCATAGCGGTGCCTGTGCCTTTCCGAAATTTCACTTAATCCATAAGATTCTTTGGCGATTGTTTCCTCTTTCAAAACAGCCGGATAAGCTCCAAGGCGCATGGTAGCTCCATATTTTTCTTCCGCCAAAAGTTTTTTTTGTTCCGGCATAATGTTAATGACCAAGTGAGACGACGCCGGATTTATTTCAGCTGTATGAGCGTCTTTCCATCCTATAACATTCCGACAAAATTCAATAACGGCTAATTGCATGCCGTAACAAAGACCGAGATAAGGTATTTTGTTGATTCTGGCATATTCAATAGATATGATAACGCCTTCAATGCCTGATTCTCCAAATCCGCCCGGCACAATAATGCCGTCATATTTTTTCAGTTCGGAAACTTTTTTGGGGTCAGCTTCGTATTCTTTTGAATTTATCCACGTCAATTTGCTACAGGCGCCGCTCCAAAAAGAGGAAAATTTTACAGCTTCAATGACCGAAACATAAGCGTCGGATAAAACAAAATCGCCCGTGTCAAAATATTTGCCAACCACCGCAATTTCCAGATGTTTTTTGGCTCTAGTTTTTTTATGCACAAATTCTTTCCAGTCTTTCAGTGAATTGCCGTTGGTTTTGGAACGCAGGTGAAAAATTTTCAATATAATGCTGCCGATTTTGTCTTTTTCAAAATTAAGCGGCACATCATAAATGCTTTCAATATCCGGCGCCGAGATGACATTTTCCGGCGCGATGGCGCAGGCCATGGCGATTTTTTCTTTGCGTTTGTAATCAAGAGGCTGAACCCCGCGAGCAATGATAATATCCGGTTGAACGCCGTAAGAATTAAGCTGGCGCACCGCATTTTGAGTCGGACGAGTTTTCATCTCGCCGAGCGATCCCGGTACCGGCAAATAACTGACCATAATAAAAATGACATCCTGCGGATATTTTATTTTAAGCGTTCGAGCCGCTTCAATAAAAAGAATATTCTGGTAATCGCCTATGGTGCCGCCAATTTCAATGAGAGATATGTCTGATTCGTGGCTGTCAGCCGCTCTTTTTATTCGTTTCAAAATTTCTTCGGTGATATGCGGTATGGCCTCCACGCACTTGCCGCGATATCCCATATTGCGCTCTTTTTCTATAACATGCTTATAAACCATACCGGAAGTCATATAATCTTCGCTGTTTAAATTCATTTCCAAAAAGCGCTCGTAATTGCCCATATCCTGGTCTGTTTCCAGTCCGGAATCCAGCACAAACACTTCGCCGTGCTCAGTCGGATTCATATTGCCGGCATCCACATTTAAATAAGGGTCAACCTTTATGGGGTTGACCTTGAAGCCTTTTGATTGAAGAATCTTTCCGATAGATGATGACGCAATTCCCTTGCCGACTCCCGACATCACTCCTCCCACTACGAAAATGTATTTGTGATTCTTTTTTTTCATCCCGTTCAAGTTTTATACTATCAACATATCACAACTTTAAATACTTGCGAACGGCCAAGAAGCTTGATAGAGCCCCGATGATAATGCCAGAACCGATAACTATGAAAAGAATTTCAAAGAAATTGCCTAAATAATAATCAAAAATATTGAAGCCGATAAAAAAGTTTTGGGTGGTACTGCCGAGCCAGTAGGAAATGGGAAAGAATAAGAGCATGGTAATCAGCCCTGAAATAAGCCCGACAATCACTCCGGTAACCACAAAAGGTCCCTTGATATAATTTCGGCTGGCGCCAACCAGTTGCATCACTGAAATCTCTTCGCGGGAAATATAAATGGCTAGGCGAATGGTGTTGAAAGTGATGATGATTGAAACAAGCACCAAAGCCAAGGAGATGGCCAAACCAAGGCGTTCAGCCGAATCTATGATGCGGGAAAGTTTGTCTATGGCAGTTCGGTTTTCAAAATAATTAATCTTGTCAATTATTTTATTGCCTTCGTTGGAAAGAATGTTTTCTTCATTCAGAAAATTGGCAATGCCTTCATATTGAGACGGCTCTTTGGCTTTTATGTTCAGTGATCCTCCGAGCGGATTGTCTCCCAATTCTTCTAGAGCTTGCAGAGTAATCTGGTCATTTTCGTGCAGCAGCCGGAAATTTTCCAAGGCCTTTTCTCGGCTTGTGTATTCCACCATTTTTACTTCAGGCAGAGCCTCTATCTTTGTTTTCAAGGAAAGAATATCATTTTCCGCGGCAGTAGTAATAAAATAAACGTTGATATCAACCTTATTGCGCAATTCCTGCATAGTTGTATTTAAAACGGCACTGACAAAAATAACCGAGCCGATAACTGAAAGAGTGATAACCATCACCAAAATTGAAGCAAAAGAAACATAGCCGCTCCGCCAAAAATTAAAAAAACCTGCTTTGGTTATTCTTCTTAATTTTGTTTTAAATTCTGTTTTTTCCATTTTATTTATAGTGAATTTACTTGTAGTGAATGTGATTGAACTATTGAACTATAAAATGTATTTGCCTGTTTTATCATCTCTAATTACCTTGCCCTCCTGCATAGTAATAACCCGCCGGCCGATTGAGTCAATCACTCCCTTATTGTGGGTGGTGAGCACCACCGTCGTGCCTAAATCATTTATCTTTTTAAAAATCTGGACAATATCGTAAGTATTGATCGGATCTAAATTACCAGTCGGCTCGTCCGCAATAATTATATCAGGTTGGTTGACAATTGCTCGAGCAATGGCCACCCGCTGTTTTTCGCCACCCGAAAGTTCGTGCGGAAAATTCCAAATTTTATTGCCCAAATCAACCAGTTCCAAGACATGAGGCACATCTGATTCTATTTCCTCATCCGGCCGGCCGGCCGCCTCCATGGCAAAGGCGATATTTTCATAAACATTTTTTTGCGGCAGTAATCTGAAATCCTGAAAAACCGCTCCTATTTTCCTCCTCACAAAATTCATATCCTTGCTGGAAAGAAAATTGATGTCAATATCATGTAGCATGATTTTGCCTTCCGTCGGTTTTTCTTCCGCCAGAAGCATCTTCAAAAGTGTTGTCTTGCCTGCTCCCGACGGACCCACGATGGAAACAAATTCATTCGGCTTCACAACAAAGCAAACCTTATCCAAAGCGACGCAGTTATCACTATACTTTTTTGAGACATTATCAAAGATGATAGACATAGGTTTATTATACTACAATTTATTTTTTTACAAATCTCGATTAGCGAGACAAATTTTTTTTTGCCTCTATAAATTTATCCAGATTGCCTTGGTTAAGGACAGATTCGACATCAGAGGTTTCCACATTGGTGCGGTGGTCTTTGACCATTTTGTAAGGATGCAGGACATAAGAGCGGATTTGGCTGCCCCATTCTATTTCAGTGGTTTTACTTATATACATATTTTCCCGCTTTTCTATTCTTTTATCTTCCAAAGCTTTATAAATCTTGCCTTTCAAAATTGCCAGAGCTTTTTCTTTATTTTGGGCCTGGCTCCTCTCCCCATCTGCCTGTGCTGAAAGATTTGTCGGCAAATGAACTATCCGCACGGCCGTTTCTCTTTTGTTTACATTTTGGCCGCCTGGACCTGATGAGCGTGAAAGTTCTACCTTCAAATCTTTTTCATCTAATTCAATATCTTTTTCATTTTGCTTTTCAAACTTGGGAATAATTTCAACCATACTAAAACTGGTGTGCCTTTTTGCATTAGCGTTAAATGGAGAAATACGCACCAATCGATGAACACCCGACTCATTCTTAAGTATTCCATAGGCGCTCTTACCTAAAATTTCAACAGTTATATTTCTATACCCTCCATTATCATTTTGATTTTCATGCAAGACAGAATATCCCCATCCCATTTTTTCAAAATATTTGAAGTACATTCTCAAAAGCATAGCCGAAAAGTCTTCGGCGTCATCTCCTCCGGCGCCGGAAAAAATTGTCATAACCGCATCCCCCGCATCATATTGTCCTATTCCTTCCAACTCATCTTTGAGTTTTTGAATTTCTTTTATAACAGCCTGTGCCTTTTCCTTATCATCCCAAAAATCAGCGCTGGCCATCGCCTTCTCAAGTCCTTTTATTTTTTGCTCGGTTTCTTGTTTATCCATAGTTTGGGAGTATATTTATGATTTCGCTCGAACCTACTTTATCAAAAATTCCTAAAAAATCCATTCGTTCCGCCCCGCCGCCCGCCGCCGATTACGGCGGCCTGCCTC